>Ga0315282_10009707_pt1 | contig 15253 bp, 17 predicted proteins | sample YL17G07_20_MG_FD_203693 | JGI IMG/M metagenome (GOLD analysis project Ga0315282, IMG submission 203693) | Sediment microbial communities from Yellowstone Lake, YNP, Wyoming, USA - YL17G07_20 | ecosystem: Environmental > Aquatic > Freshwater > Lake > Sediment | place: USA: Wyoming | collected... | reverse complement strand
TAAGAACAACAGAACCCAGTACATTCTTTCCCATTCCAAATATAGGTGCACCAACTGCTCTCACATCCTTATGATATTCTCCATTACAAAAGGAATAACCATTTCTCCTAATTATTTCTAACTGATTAATCAGCGGTTTAACAGAAGTAATCGTTTTGGGAGTTAGGGGTATAAAATTATAATTATGCAGGATATTTTTAAATTCATCTCTGCTGAGAAAAGCTAGAATAGCTTTTCCTGCTGCTGTGCAATGAAGAGGTGCTCGCCCTCCCATTTTTACAGCCAATCGAAGAATATCCTTCCCTTCCACTTGATCAATATAAACAACCTCCTTTTTGTCTAAGATAGCTATTTGAGCAGTCTGAGAAGTTTTTTGTGCTAGTTCAGACAGATATTCTTTAGCTACTTGTCGAAGATTATTTTGGCCTAATACAGCTCCTGAAATTCTTAATATCATATAGCTTAATTGATATTTACTCGTTTGTGAGTCTTGATGAACATATCCTTTTTTGAGCAGAGCCTGAAGAATTCGATAAGTCGTACTTTTATTAAGTTCTACTCTTCGGCTTATCTCAGTAATCCCTAAAGGAGACCGGGAATCCGCAAATGCTTCTAGAATATCAATTGCCCGTTCTACGGTTTGGGGTAGATTATGTATAATTTTGGCTTTCATCGATGATCTTCTAACCCCTCTATCTAAACCTGAGAATCTTCTTTCTTCACCCAAATTGTTAATATTTATCTTACAATAATTTCTTTAAGGAACATTACCCTTACCTTAAGTTTTAGAGAAATCCGCTTGAAGCATTAGTTAGAAAGTTGTTTGTCAGATATCTTAACTCATCTCCATATTAATGTTGGCCAAAATTACAAAACTGATTTTTATCTTCTTCCATAGCTACCATCGAAGGACTCTACTAATGAAACCTCATCCTACCAACAATATCTTCACTCGCCCCCTGTTCCCTTTTAATCCTCCAATAGTTACCCTTGTTTAAGTTCTTTTCGTGTTCGTTGTTCTCGACCATATCTCGCAACCACCATTTTATGCTTTGCCTCCGTTAAACCGATAATTTGTAACCATAAAAATAAGAGTACCTTCAGACCTACTATTTTATATTCCCATATAGGCTTTGAGAATATGGGGGTTATTTAGAAGGTTTTTTCCTTCCCCCTCCAGACCAATGAAACCATTCTCGAGGGTATAAGCCCTGTGGGAGATGCTTAACGAACGAAACACGTTCTGCTCTACAAGCAAAATTGCTGTCCTTTCATGATTAACTTGAATTATAGCTTCCATAATAATATTCAGCAAAATAGGTGAGAGACCCATGGACGGTTCATCCAACAGGAGCATTCTTGGAAGCGACATGAGTCCTCTCCCGATCGCCAGCATTTGTTGTTCCCCTCCGCTTAAGGTACCGGCAAGTTGCCTTTTCCGTTCCTGTAATATTGGAAAGAGGTTGAATACCTTGTCCGTAGATTCTTTTCTTCGTCTTTTTGCTATCGACGTGTAGGACCCCATTTCCAAGTTTTCCAGCACGGTTAGTGAAGGGAAAATTCCTCTTCCTTCCGGGACTTGTATTATGCCCAGTTTAACGATTTCATAGGCCCTTAGAGAGTTAATAATCTTTCCTTCAAATTCGATCGTCCCTGCCCTCACAGGGATCAACCCTGAGATTGCCCTCAACAAAGTTGATTTTCCAACGCCATTTGCACCGATTACTGAAACAATCTCTTGGGTTTCTACTTTAATCGAAACATCAAAAATGACCTGGACATCTCCATACCATATGGAGATGCTATTGATTTTGAGCAATGGAGTACTCCTCCCCAAGATAGGCTTCTATCACTTTCTTGTCTCGAGATATTTCTTGAGGTAAACCCTCAGCAATTTTCTTTCCATAATTGAGGACAATAATACGTTCGGAAAGAGACATGATGGCCTTCATGACGTGCTCAATGATGAATAAGGTAATTCCCCTTTCCCTAACACGATTAATCAAATCGACCATGTCTGAGGTTTCCTTTGGAGTCAAACCTGACATTGTTTCGTCCAGAAGTAGGAGTTCTGGACCTGTGGCTAATGCTCTAGCTAATTCCAGTCTCCTTTTGTCTGCTATAGTAAGATTTTTGGGCAAGACTCCCCTTTTCTCCCAAAGGCCAACAAAATTAAGCCAAAAGTTGGCTTCTTGCTCAACTGATTTCAGTTGGTTGTCACGGACATATCTGCCGAGCATCACGTTCATTAGAGTTGTTAGATTCAGAAATGGCCGAACTATTTGATAAGTTCGGGATATACCCATCTCACAAATTTGATGAGGCTTCAGATGGATCAAAGGCTTATTTTTGAATAATATTTCACCTTTGGTGGGTTTGACAAATCCAGAAATTAAATGGAATACTGTTGTCTTACCTGCTCCATTTGGGCCGATCAGACCTAAAACTTCTCCAGAATGGATTTCGATGTCGAGGTTCTGAACTGCTACCAATCCCCCAAAATGCTTTGTAAGATCTTTAAGGCTCAACAATGCCATCTTTTATTAGAATACCTCTTTATTAATTTGTTGAAACTCCCTTCCGGAACCGCTCAAATAAACCCAAAATCCCATTGGGCATGAACATAATAGTAATGATAATAATAATACCATAGACAATCAGATCAATTCCCATTGCATAGGGAAGAATATATTTGGGAATTTCTGAGATAGGGGTAAGAATTACGGAACCAATCAACGGTCCGAACACGGTTCCATAGCCACCCAGGATTGGCCGAAGAATCATTTCTATAGTTATGTTGGTACCAAAAGCGATGTGTGGATCTATGAATAGTATGTATTGGGCATAAAAAGTACCACCGAGTGCAGTGGTAAAGGCACTAATACCAATCGCTATGAGTTTATATTTCATCGTGTTAATCCCAATTGTTTCCGCTGCCTCTTCATCCTCCCTGATTGACTTAAACTTATGCCCAAGCGGTGAATGTTCAATCTTATGTGCGACCAGACTAATGAAGATCATCATTGCCAAAACCACATAATAATAAAAAATCTTTTTGTCGAACTGAAAGTTTAACGGGTTACTTCCTTGGAGCGGGATAAGAATACCAGCAGACTTACCCAACATCCAGTTCTGAGCCAAGATTCTTAGCGTCTCAGAGCAGGCCATCGTTAAGAGAGCAAAAAAGAAGCCTTTTAGCCCATACCTAAAGCTGAGATATCCAATGAGAAGGCCTAAGACCATAGCCAAGACCGCTCCTAAGAAAAGCCCAATCCAAGGAGAAAGTTGAAACTTAACGTACATATATGTAGAAAAATAACCCCCAACGCCAAAGAAAGCAGCATGGCCAAATGAAAACTGTCCAGCGTACCCCCCAAGTATATTCCAGCACTGGCCTAAATAACCATAGAGGAGAATCATGATTAGAACATGGATCAAATATTCGCCTAGGAAGACTGGGCCTGCAATCCCCAGGATGAGTAAAAACAGAAGAATACGTGACCTTGATGAGGAAAATATTTCCTTTAATTCACTCATACACCTTTAGCTCCGAAAAGACCCGATGGTTTGAGCAAAATCACAAGAATAAAAATAATAAACGGAATGATATGACCAGTAGTTCCTCCTGGGATAAATGTAACTCCAAATGACTCTGCAACCCCAATGATGATACCCCCTATGAGAGCACCAAAAAAACTTCCCAGACCTCCTAAAACAACCACGACAAATATGGTCAGAAGGAAAACATCTCCAATGTATGGAGTGGCATGGAAAAATGGGATAATCAAAGAGCCCGCGGCCCCTGCACAAGCGCAACCGATTCCAAAAGCAATGTTGTAGATCCTCCTCACATTAATTCCCATTAGTTCTGCACTTCTTCTATCATCAGAGGCCGCACGAATTGCTTTTCCAACATCGGTCTTTTTGAGAAACAAAAAAAGGGAAATGGCGAGGAAAAAAGCAAAGGCAAATGTAATTAACCTAAGAACAGGCACATTTATTGAACCAACGGATATAATCGCATTTGAAAGGGTAACCTCGACAGTTCGGGACCTCGTTCCCCAAAGGAAATTGGCTCCATTCTCGATGATTAGCAAAATGCCAAAGGTTAAAAGCAATTGGGCCTGATGGAGAGCATCTAGAATATGGTTGATCAAAAAATGCTCGATGATGTAACCGAGTAGAAATAGTATTGGAATACTAACCAAGAGTGAAATGTAAGGATTGATGTCAAAAAGCTTAAAACACCAGAAAGTCACGTACATACCTATCATCATAAAGGAGCATTGGGCAAAATTGACTACCTTAATGACTCCAAAAACCAGGGTTAGTCCGAGTGTAAGCAGACCATAGACACCACCAATTAATATGCCGCTCACAAGGGCTTGGAGCGCTAATTGTGCTATATCCATAACTCTCCAGAAAAAATATTCAGTTAGATGAGTTTGAATTTGCAGGAAGGGGGGAATAGAAATTCCCCCCCCTACAGATTAAGGCCTTTCACTCCACTTGGGGACAGGAAAGACAGGTTCTGCGGTCTTATATTCAGGCGGCCATGTCACTTCCCGCTTTCCATTCAGTACCTGTCCAAATATAATAATCGCATTCTTATTCTCACCTATCTCGTCAAACTGTACCCTACCGCCCTTTGTTGCCATGATATTTCCTTTAGGTCCCGTAAGATTTGTTTCAGCTAAGGCCTTTCGAAGCTTATTTGGATCAGTTGATGCAGCTCTTTCGAGGGCATCTTTTAATACGTATGTAGACACATAGCCTAACATCGCCCAACCGTCCATGTTCATTCCAAACTGTTTCTTAAAGCGCTCATTAACTTCCATGGCTTTCTTTTCAGTCCCTGGAATTTTAATGCCCTCATTCCAAAGGAGATAAGTAAATGCAAAGTTTGAATCCTTTTTTATTTCGGTAAGAAATTCATCGGAGTTACCCTCTATCAGGTATCCCATAGGATTAAAATTTTGTTCTTTGATAGTCCGAACAAAGTTGCAAGTATCGAAAAAGAATCCTGTCAATCCTACAAAGTCAGGATTGAGAGACTTAATTTTATTCACATAAGGGGTCAGATCTGTAGTTCCCCCTGGATATGCTTGTGAGAGAATAAGTTCAAGGCCGAACTTCGAAGCATCTCTTTTATAGATTACATTCTCTGCCTGACCATAGGCCGAATCCTCGTACATATGCGCAATTGTTCTAACTTTTTTCTTAGTTTTCTCATCTACCATTGCTGCTATCGCAGCCAACTCGCTGGGTACGAACACTTCTGCATTGGCTGTCACCCGAAAAGTGTATTTAAACCCTCTCTGCATAATCTTAGGATCTTGCGGTGTAACTACAACCATCGGTATTTTATTCTTCTCTGCAACTTGAGTGACAACCATGGCAACTGAACTCCCTGCAGTTCCTAGAACTGCTATAATACCTTTCTGAATTGCTCGCTCTGCAGCTGTGATCCCTGTTTCTGGTTTAGATTCTGTATCATGTTTTGACATAGCGAGCTTTGCACCTCCCAAAGACTTTATTCCACCCGCCTTATTAATTTCAGATACTGCAAGTTCTTCCCCTTGAACTACCACAGTTCCCCATTTGGCTCCTTTTCCAGTTAAAGGTTCGACTGCCCCGAACTCAATAATTTTTTCCTTACCTCGGATAATCGTTGGAAACCCCGAAAGAGTAAAAGCTGCAGCCGTTACCCCAGCGGTTTTCAAAAACCTTCTTCGAGTGATGGTTTGTTTACCCTTCATCATGTTTATCCCTCCTTCTAGTATGTATTTTGTTTAAATGTTTGAATTTTATGGGATTGCCTTTCCAAATGTTTTGTTATCTCTAAATCTAGTTTAGTATTCTTCCCATTTACGACAACTCCATGCCTTTCCCTCTCGCCCTATCGATTGATAAGTCGATCATCCTTCTTACCAAGACTTCGACCATCTGTCGCCTGTAATGAGCTGTTGAGCGAACATCTGTTATAGGCTGAACCTCTTGACTAGCCCTTTTAGCTACCTCTTCGATAACTGCATCTGTAATTTTTTCTCCACGAATCACCTCCTCGGCGCCCTTTGCTCTAAAGGTCTTCTCAGCCACAGCACCCAGAACAATTCTAATGTCAGTACACTTGCCATTGCCCACCAATATCTTTACAGCACAACTAACTTTTGCTAAATCTGCAGACCCCCTTGTTAATTTACGAAATGCAGTCCCGGAGGATTCTTTCTGCTGAGGCACTATGATTTCGGTTAGGATTTCACGATCTAATACATTTTCACCGGGTCCCAACACAAACTCCTCGATGGGAACGTCTCTTTCTCCATTCGGCCCAACCAGTTTCAGAATCGCATCTAAGGCAATTAAAGGTGCAATCATATCTGATGAGGGCGAACTTCGACACACGTTTCCTCCCACCGTGGCCATGTTTCTAATCTGGGGCGTACCAAACCAATCCGCCGCTTCATAGATCGAGATGTATCTCCGGCGAACCGATACACATTCTTTAATCGTTGATATGGTAGTGAGAGCACCTATTTTTAAATCGCCATTCTGTCTAATGTTTTCGAGTTCTTGAATCTTCTTTATGTTCAAAATGAATTCGGGTATGATTTTTCTCAACTTCATCTGGTTCAAAAGGTCAGTGCCCCCCGCCAATATGATAACCTTGTTACCCAATTCTCCTAGTATTGAGATAGCACCCTCCATCTTAGAGGGATCGAAGTAACCAAACTCCTTTAATGTTCTTGTCATTTCTTTTGGGAATTTCATTTCTTTTTGGGTCTCCCTAGTTTTATGGCTTCCAAGACCTTCTCAGCCGTCATGGGGCTTTGTCTTACTCTCGCTCCTGTGGCATTATAAATAGCATTAGCGATCGCAGCTACGACTCCCGCAGAAGAAAATTCACCAGCACCTCTCGCTCCATAAGGCGGGCCCACATCGAGGGGCCGCTCAACAACCTCTTCCACAATAACGTTTTCTACGGTAGGCACATCTAGGGCTCGGGGCACCTTGTAGTCTGCCAGACTGGCATGTTCGTAAACGGAATTCATTGGGTCATAATTGAATTCTTCCCACAGAGCCATTCCCAAGGTCATGACCGCTGCGCCAATATACATACCTCTCACAATCATTGGATTTATCATACGACCGGGTGAATTTCCTGTTACGATTTTTACCGGCTTGACCTCTCCGGTCTCGACATCCACCTCCACCTCTGTTGCTAGAACAATAGGATTTCTTGTCTTCTTACCAGGTGAGACAAGAGGCCACATTGCCCCTTTGGTCAGAATCCAATCCCTAGGATCTCCTCCAACGGCACACTTCACCGTCGAGGTCAGAAGTTTCGTTAAGGGAACAGCATTCTCCTCATTCCCTCTCACATAAGCCTTCTTTCCGCTCACCTCTATATCCTTAGGGTTTGCCTTAAGGAAAGGAGCTGCCATTTTGCAGATTTTTCTCTTCGCTTCCTCTATAGCAATTAGGATCAAGTGACCTGCCGTCGTCAGACTGCGACTACCTCTTGCACCTGTTATGTCGAAGTGGCCAAGAATAGTGTCCCCAGTCGCGATCGTCACATCTTCGATTGTTATTCCCAAAGCTTCTGCGGCGATCTGACGCAATGTAGTGTTGCTTCCTGTTCCAAGATCAGTATGTCCGGACAAGATATGAACTGAACCATCGTTGTTAAGGATCACCGTCTCGTTAATGAAACCACCAACACAAAAGCCACCCCAGCCTTGAGACGCCGCAACACCTATGCCTCTCCTTTTAGGTCCCTCAACAGCCACAGGTTGCTGATGCCCTTTAAATCTTTCCCAACCGATCTTTTCTCTCACCTCCTTCATTATTTGTTTAGCTGGATAGGCGTCAAGCCGACCTCTTGGATAGATGGGGTTTTTATGTGGCTTTACCGGCATCATGTCATTGCTTTCAGGCAGATTTTTCAGCCTGAATTCCACCGGGTCCATGTCCAATTCCTCAGCGATCTGATCAATTACCTGTTCTACAGCGAACGCGAGCGCAGGCAAAGCAATGGTTCGATAAGGCTGGCTGGTGAAGTAATTGGTATGTACATCCCACCCTTCAAACCGAGCGTTTCGATACTTGTAAGTCAGGCTTGGAGACTCCTCAACAAAACGTGCACAACCACCAATGACGTTACCGTAACCTCCAAGGTTGAAGAACGCCCTGAGATGGATCGCCGTTATCACTCCATTCCTCTTCGCGCCTATCTTTAAACGGATCTTAGCGCCAGCACGACTGGCATGGCAGAGATCCTCTTCCCTGGTCAGCACGATCTTTGTTGACTTACCGCCTGCCTTTTTCGAAAGCAATGCGGCGATCGCTTGGTATCTCCCTACATACTTGGATCCAAATCCTCCACCAATGGCCCCGTAGATCACTCTCACTTTACCTTCGGGCATCCCCAGGGCATGGGCGATACTCATTCGTACTTCATACGGAGACTGCGTTGCCGTCCAAAGAATCAGCTCATCTCCCCTCCAACTGGCTATACAAACATGAGGTTCCAAGGGAGAATGGACCTGAGGCTTCACCTCCACCTTATCTTCGATTACCACATCGGCTTCCTTAAAACCTTTTTCGATGTTCCCCCACTCAAGGATTACGGGTTTGTTTAGACCTCTTTCTACCATTAAGTCAAACTGGGGACCGTAGACATTTCCTCCAGCATATAACTGAGGAGCCTCTGGTTTCGCAGCCTCCTCGGGGTCGAACACGGCAGGCAGGATCTCATACTCAACCTCGAAAAGATCTAACGCTTCTTCGGCGATTGCCCTCGTCTTAGCTGCTACTGCTGCCACTTCATCACCCACAAATCGCAAATGATCTTCAAGAATGTAACATCCCCTCTGATCCCGTCGTGGTAATTTTCGGGGGGGGACGTCCTTATGGGTTAATACGCTTTCGACCCCGCTAAATTTCTCAACCTTGGTTGTATCGATTCGCTTGATTCGGGCATGGGGATGAGGACTCCTTAAAATCTTTCCATAAAGCTCGGCTTGCATATCTCCTACATACTTGAATTGGCCAGTTACCTTGTTGAACGATTCACTCGGTGGAATCGATTTACCTATTACTTTAAAATCCTCATGCTTCATGAACTGTTTCCCTCATCTCTTTTGCAGCAGCCAAAATCGCTTCTACAATCTGCATATACCCCGTACATCTACATATGACGCCATTAATGGCTTCCCTGACTTCATCCTCACTAGGATTTGAATTTCTATCTAAGAGGGCCTTCGCTGTTACAATCATAGCAGGTGTGCAGAAGCCGCACTGCAAAGCATAATGTTCAACGAAGGCCCTTTGCAGTGGATGGAGTCCTGTGGAAATGTCGCCAAGTCCTTCAATAGTTAATATTTCTTTTCCTTGACACTCGATGGCAAGTGTGAGACAGGACAATGTAGGTTTTCCTTTAATCAGTACTGTGCATGCGCCGCAATCCCCTGCTTCGCAACCAACCTTTGTACCAGTCAGCCTTAATCTTTCCCTTAAAACATCAACCAATAATTCATTTGGACGAACTTCGATCTCATGTTTTTGACTATTCACCACTATATGGATCCATTTTTTGTTAACTGCTTCCATCTCCATTAGCCTCTCTCGAATTTTTAAAAAATACTTCTTCTATTTGGTGGCCCATGTGGGAATTTAATGTTTACAGGTTAACCCTGGAATAATCGAAGATAATGGATCCCCTAAATCTAAGATCCAGTGATAACTACTTTAATTTGCTTATTTTACGCACTATCCTAACTCCTTTAATCCTAAGGAAAGTTTGTTTTAAAAAATAAAACACTGTTTTAAATTTTATCAAATAGATTTTTTCTTGTCAAGCAAAATATTTTTTCTAGAACCTGTTTTACTATTGATATAAAAGAATACGAGATTCCAATAGACATCGTTACCTTCAAAATAGTTAAACCATACCTTTCCCGACTCTAATTTACATTCTATCTCCACATAAGCGATCTTCTTTATTACTCATAGATCGAGGTACCCTCCCGGTTAACAAGTTCCCAAAATGCTTTTGTAATTTGGGTAGTTACGGAACCTGGCGTTCCGTTTCCGATTTCCCTTCCGTCTACCCAAATGATAGGCACAATTTCAATACGAGTAGCGGTGCAGAAACATTCATCACTAGTATATAAATCATGAAGAGTTAAAGGTTCCTCCACTGCTTCCAGTCCTTGTTCCCGAACAATTCGCATAATAGCTCGCCTGGTCACCCCGTCTAAGATTCCAAACCAAACCGGCGGAGTAAGAACTCGAGAATTCTTCACAATAAATAGGTTGTCTCCCGTCAGTTCACATATGAATCCCTGTTCATTTAAAAACACTGCATCTTGAACCCCTACAGAATTGGCTTGTAATTTGGCAAGAATGTTATTCAAATAATTGGTCGACTTAACCCGCGGACTGAGCACATCCGGACCATTCCGCCGAAACGCGGTGGTGATGACTTTTATTCCTTTTTGGCTCAAAGAGGTTCCACCCGTATCTTCAGGATGACGGATCTCCGCATCCACGATGATGACAACCGTGGCCTTTTTGCAGCTTCTGGGATCAAGGCCTAGTGCCCCCTTTCCCCGGCTCGCCACTGGTCGAATGTATGCATCTTTCAAATTATTGCATCGCACCGTCTCAAGAATCGCCTTTTTCATCTCGCTCCTGTTGAGCGGTAATATCAATTGTATTGACTGCGCTGATTCAAAGAAGCGGTCCACATGTTCATCGAGCGCAAATATTCTCCCTTTATAGGCCTTGATGCCTTCAAAGACTCCATCCCCATAAAGAAAACCGTGGTCAAATACAGAGACTTTGGCTTCCTCCTCATTCACAAAACTACCATCCACATAGACGATCATACAAAATCCCTCCTTCAATTGAATTCAATTTTTAAACAAGAGGCTCCCCAATTGGAAACCGTGGCCACAACAGCCACATCCACCAACGTGCTATTCGCAATGCCACACTTAGTAGAACATTTACAATTATCTCCATAGGGAACCACTTTCCTGACCGTATCGTAAATGTTGCCCATCCTGATTTCATTACCACTGTCTCCGATACCAATGGTCAGGATCCCTTGTTCCCGGCACTGCTCAAAAAGGTTGTCCATCCTCGCTTCATAAGGGGCCATGTCCACACCATTCCATGCATGATAGATTCCATTCTTACTGACCCCTCATCTCTCAATGGCCACAATCGCTTTCGGCTTAAAATATTTAATTAATTGTTTTGATTTCTTCTCCGCTTCCCCTTCCTCCGTGGGAAAATTAATCACAGAACTTAGAGGCAAGTCAATTTCAGGTAAGGTCTTCACCGGAACAATCGCATTTTCCCTGCCATTTACCGTCCTGGATACCATATAGACGAGTACCTTATCGGTCACAAAAATCGTTTTGGCTCCGAGACCGATCCGGAGGGTTCGGGCCAGAGCAGCCCCACCCACAGGGCCATCATTTTCATTGATGCCCAGACGCTGAAAAGGATAGATAATCATACCTATCGCACTATCGCAATGAATACAATGTCATTTGATTTCACTACTTCAGCCAATTTTTTAGCCGTCAAAAGGCATAAGGGATATTTATGGAGAGCCCGCGTAGCTTCGAACAGCCTACCAATCAACCCTCTCCCTGCGATATCAAGGGTTAATAGCCGATCGATTGTTTCTCCAGTGATGTCCAAGAAATCTTCTCCCATTCTTTCTCCTCCCCATTCCATTTCCCCTGTTAAAAATAATGCCCTACTGAAACTTCTAATGAGGGTTACGAATCGTGGGGGGGCGGCCAGGGCGCGTCATGCTCGGGATCGGTCACGACATCCACTACCGCAGCCACATCTGCCTCAAGAGCTTTCTTCAATGCCCTGGAAATTTCTTCAGGACGCTCCACACGGATTCCAAAACATCCCATATCCTGCGCAATCTTAGCAAAGTCAGTATCCCGAAACTGATACATATCTTCCCTGCTACCGGAATCGTCACCATAGGCTCGATTCACGCCCCGCATGGACTGTTTAAAACAGCTATTATTATTGACGATGGTCACCGCCTTTATGTTCCGACGCCTTGCAGTCTCAAGCTCCGTTAAATGGTACCAAAATCCACCATCCCCTGTAAAACAGACTACAGGTCTCTTAGGATCACCACACTTTGCTCCCAAAGAAGCAGGGAATGCCCAACCGAGAGAGCCAGCGGAGCGAATAGACAACTGATCGGGATGGGTGAGATACACCATGGTCCCTGCCCAAACACTTGAAAAACCCGTGTCCGAGACAAGGATACCATTTGATGGAAGAAACTCTGTAATCTCTTTGCAGAGCCTTTCGGGAAGGATGGGGATGGCATTCGAATCACGGAATCGCTTTATCTCCTCTTGCCATTTATGAACACATTGTTGAGCCCTTTGAGCCCACTCTTTTTTAGTGTATCTTTGATCCATATTTTCAATCAGCCTTCGAACCGCCACTTTGGCGTCGGCCATCAATCCCACTCTGTTGGGATAGTTTCTCCCGAGCTCTATAGGATCGATGTCAATCTGAATCACAGATGTACCCGGTTTTGGTATCATCCAGGAATTTGTGACCTGATCTCCGGTATGGCTACCGATAAAAATTGCAAGGTCTGCTTCTGAAACAACTTGATTTGCGCACCACCGAGAGTAGGAACCCACGACACCTATGCTGAGGGGGTGCGTTTCCACAATCGTCCCTTTTCCATTGAGCGAGGTCGCGACCGGAATGGAAAGCATCTCAGCTAATCTTACAATTTCTGGGCCGGCGGAAGAGGCCATTGCCCCACCCCCAGCTATGATCACTGGACGCTTAGCATGTTCAATCACCCGTACGGCCTCATGCACAGATGCGATGTCAGGCTCTGGTCGAATGGATGGATAGTGAGTAAAAACATCTTCAACAATAACTTCCAGATCTGCCTCAGCCAAATCAATGACCTCCCCTTCGGCACCTATGACATCCAGATGAACCGGGCCGGGAGCTCCTGAGTTTGCCTCACGGAAGGCCTGACGGAGAAGGTAAGGAAGTTGTTCGATGGTCTCGACGATGACATTATACTTTGTCACGGGTCCGAACATGGTATAGTGATCAGTTTCTTGGTAGGCATTTCGATGTTGCGCAATAGGGGGTTTGCGCCCTGAGATAGCAATGACCGGCGAAAGCCCGAGGTATGGGTCCTGAAGGCCGGAGGCCAAATTAGCTCCCCCCACCGATTGTGACATGCATATCCCCGGCCGATGGCTGGTTCTTGCATATCCATCTGCCATATAAGCCGCTGCCTTTTCGGAGTGTGTTAAAACACGGTTTATCCCCAGAGTTTCCATTTCAACAAGGCCCCGTCTCAAAATAGCCTCGACAAAAAAGACATGCGTCACCCCATACCCTTTGAACATTTCAGCAATGAACCTGGCTCCAGACATTTTCATAATCTTTCGGCTGCCTCTCTTTCTATTCTTCCGCCCATTCCAATGAAATCCTAAGTCCTGTTTCCTTTACCATGTTCCCGAAGTAAGAGACTTCCTTTATTCTTATCCGGTTAGAGGACGCAACAAAAACCACTGCCCCAATGACCTTTGACCCCAAACCTATTATGGGGGGACCTATTGCTCTCAGGTACTTGTCATATTCCCTTTCACAGAATGAAAATCCGGTTCTTTTAATTACTTTGAGTTCTTTTTTTAAATGCTTCAAGGAGGTGATGGTCTTTTCGGTGAGACGTGTGAGATTTAAATCCTTGAGAATATTTTCTAATTCATTTTCCTCAAGGAAAGCTAAGATACTTTTTCCTGCCGCCGTACAATAAAGAGGCCCTCTATTTCCGATTCGTAGGCGCAACTGAAAGATATCGGTCCCTTCAACCTGGTCTATATAAACCACTTCATTCCTCATTAAAATAGTCAATTAAACGGTGTGTGAGGTTTTCATCGATAATTCTTTCTTGCTATCTCCCTGATTTTATTTTGATTCATAAAACCCGAGGCGAGTTTTAGGATCTTATATCCCAAGATATATTTGTTGGTATGATCATCCTGATGAACATAGCCCCTCATTCGCAACGCCTGTACCATCCGATAGGTAGTGCTCTTATTCAGCCTGACCCGCCGACTCAGTTCGGTGATCCCCAGTGCTTCGTTTGAATCCATAAAGGCTTCGAGAATATCTAAGGCTCTTTTTACGGTTTGAGGCAGGTTATTGATTCGTGAAGATGTTAAGATGGCCATTTGAGTGTGTTTTAATATATGAAATATTGTTTTAAACAAACTAACAAACCCGGCTCTTATTGTCAAGCAAAATTTACAAGCAAAATTTAGAATTGACCATCTATCCATTTCTCTCTATATTTCACCCTTAATATGACAAAGAGTCTATCAGATATAATTCAAATTCTTCAGGAGGGTTGACCATGTTCAGGGTTAGCGTGATGTATCCAAATCAAGAAGGGGTTAAGTTCGATATCGATTACTATCGAACAAAGCATATGGAACCAGTTAAAATACTTTTGAAACCATTTGGACTGATCAAAACGGAAATGGATAGGGGGGTCTCTGGCGGAGGTGGACAATCCCCACCTTATATTTGTGTTGGACACCTCTACTTTGATTCTAAGGATGGCTATGACAGAGGAGTGGCCGAGGTGGGTTTGACCATCCGAGGAGATATACCTAATATACCAATGTCACACCCATTCGACAGATTAGTGAAATTCTCGGTTAACCAAATAGAACATTGTGTAATTATTAATCAGCAGATCCCTTGGTACTGTTTATTGGGACTATCACAATTAAATCATTTAGTTTTTGACACTTAAATAGAAAAAATAATTGTTTAAGAATTTCACTTTATTCAATTAGAATTCGGTTTATAAATATTCTTGAATACTAATTTCCTCTATTTAATAGATTTGTTAAATATTTTTTTCTTTAAAAGGTTTTATTAACGAATATTCTCATCAGTGAGTAAGTATTTAAAAATGTGTGACAATTATTTAATTGATATCGGTCTCTTTATCCCATTCCATATTCCAGAGGACCTTGGCCACAGGACGAGTAAAGGGGCCTGCATATTTGACCGCGTAGATTTCGTAGATCGGTAATGAAGTTGACATGTTAAATCTCCTTCCCCCTCACCCTATCCCTCTCCCGCCAGGAGACTGTGTCATAATCAACGAGAAACTACTCCCTTTGCAAGACGGGACAGGCGGTCGGGT
>Ga0315282_10009706_pt1 | contig 15256 bp, 10 predicted proteins | sample YL17G07_20_MG_FD_203693 | JGI IMG/M metagenome (GOLD analysis project Ga0315282, IMG submission 203693) | Sediment microbial communities from Yellowstone Lake, YNP, Wyoming, USA - YL17G07_20 | ecosystem: Environmental > Aquatic > Freshwater > Lake > Sediment | place: USA: Wyoming | collected... | reverse complement strand
AAGGGGGACGGCTGGCCGGGCTGGCAGACGTTGTGGAAAGGAATGCGAGAACTGGAATTGCCCGTCCAAGGAGTTCTTCTTTCCCAAAAGGTTAGGAGATCTCAGGAATGACAAGGGCTGAAGCCGGCTTTGTTCTTAAGGGGGTATTCCCCTTCTCCCCCCGGCTGAAGCCGGGGGCAAAGAGGAGCCGCCTGAAGGCGGCTGTGCTCAAGTCTTGCATATTATTCATATTCCAGTGGTTAGAGCGTGCAAACCCTTAAACGGTAGTGCTTCGCAACCCTGGGCTTTGCTCTGGAACGCCGCTGGCGTTCTTTTCGCACCCACGCACAGGTCCAGGAATCTCCCACAAAACCGGATCGGAGGGGATACGTGAATGCTTAAATTGCTCTAATTACAGCGGAAGACCGTAAAGATCGCGAAGGCGGCAGGCATCCTTGAGTTCCTTGCGGTCTTTTGCCCCAAAAGCACCCCACAGAAGAATGTCGCGCAGATACCCCCAAGGCGTTGGCTACCCGCCGGCGGTGGCGGCGGCCCCGGTGGCTTTGGCCGAAGTCGTGACCGGCTGCGGGAATCGCTTTTCGAGTAGCCGCCTTGCTCTGGTCCTTGCGATATTGTAGGAGGGCCAGGGGGAGGGTTTCGAGAGTTCCGCCGCTCTCGCGCGCAGAGTGGCTTGGAGAAGAGCCGCATCCTCCCGCACCCTTTGGGACTGCGGCGTTTGCCTACCCGCGTAGTCCAGGAAGCGCAGCATCTGCGGCACCGCTTCATCGGAGAGCCGGGCGAGATAGGACGCATCGAGGGCCTTGCCGGCCAGGAACCTGTCCACGTTTTTCCTCGCGATGAACGCATCCACGCCGATGTAGTTGAGCCCCGCGTAGAGCAGCAGGGCCGACAGGATGCATGCCTTGAAGAACGGGAATGCCCCGGCCCACACCTTCACCAGCATCAACATCAGGAGGACCGCTATCAGGACCATCATGGTCTGAGCGAAAACGCGCGTCCGCGTGAAGCCGTAGCCGTCCTCGTAGAGGGCCATCCGGAGGAAAGCCAGCGCCAGGATGATCCCGCTCAGCAAAACCAGCAGGGACAACAGCAGGTTCAGGACGAGACTGCGGGTGGTCTTCTCCTTGCGGACGAAGACGGTTCCGCACAGGACCAGGAATATGTTGAGCAAAGTGACCGCGCTGAGACCGTAGAAGCCTTTGTGGGCATATGCGGCGTAGGTAAGGCCGGTGAAGCGTTCGGGGTCTATGCTCCCGAACCAGTAAAAGAACTGGATCCAGCAGAAGAGGGCACAGATGGCGATGATGAGGGCAAGCATGGGCGAGAGGATGACGGGGTCCAGCGGGGCCGCGATGGGGGGCATTTCCTGGGGAATCACTTGAATGCGGTCGCGGAGCACCCAGAAAACGCCAGAGAAGACCGCGGCAACCGCAAGCACAAAACACAAATGGTTGAAGAGAGCGGTGATGAAGTCGGAGTCTATCTTCGCGAGGAAGTCGCGCACCCGCTCGTTGAAAACCTGGTCGGCGGAAGTGAGCAATCCCATGATCACGAACAGCACGGGGATGGAGAGCAGAACCCCGATCGCGACCTTCAGAAGATCCCGCCGAGCCGCCTTGGAGATCACCAGATTGGCAAGAGAGAGCCGCGCCGGGGCCAGGAAGCTGAAAACCGCCTCGAACGCCAGCCACAAGAGGTCGGTGAGAACCAGGGGATGCTCCCACGAGAAGAGGTTTCGCCTGGCGAGCACGACGGTCTGGACCGCCGTGAGGGCGAGCATGAGGCAAACGTTGAGGGCGCGCAGAACGGGATTGGTGAACAGCAGGAACGAGAGGGAAACGAGCGCCGCCGGCACAAACAGGAACCAGCCGACGGTGCGGATCGGCGCGGCGGAGAGGCGCCGGGTGGCGAAGAAGAAGGCCCAGTAAAACGCGGTGAAGACCGGCACCGATATTCCGAACTGCTTGCCGAAGAACAAGTGGTGGGTGAAGAGTCCGGCGAGGAGGCACGCGCAGAGGAAGGGGAACGCCGCCCCGTCCGATGGTCCCGTATGTTCGCTGGACGCGGAAGATGGGACCTCTGCGCCGAAGGATACGGATGGGGCGTCTCCGCCGGCCTTCTCGGACGCGCGGGGTTCCCCGGGCTCTTGGCCGGTAGTTGGCGGAGGGAAATGAGCGTTTTCGTTTGTCGCGGATGGAAGTTTTTCTGGATCCATGTGCCACCTTCCTCTTTGGACACGATATCACGCGAAAAAGATCAACGCCCAGAGCTGTTATAGTTGGAGAGGAGGGAGAATATCAACAGCAAAAGAGTCCCTGCAAATCTGCATTTGGAGTGCAAATCCGCAAGAACGCCACATTAACCACCAAGGCACAAAGGCACAAAGACGAGTCAAAGGGGTCCGCTTATGCCTGAGTTTCCTTTGTGCCTTCGCGCCTTTGGGGTGAGTTCTCCGCATTTGCTCCGACTTTGCGGTGGACTCCATACCCCCTTTCAACTTGCTTCTTGAGGCGGGATTTGATAGAGCTGATCCCAGGTGGGCGATGACGCCCCGTGGACAAACCGTTGACAAGGCGGCATGACGGGCGAGGACTGTTCTATGGATAAGATCCGCAAGAACTCCGGCGGGATGGCGCTCTCCCTCAAGAGCGGAGGAATGATCCTGGGACTGATTGCGGCGGCTCTGCTTGCCGGGGCGGCCGGTTGGGTCCCGGCGCAGAGTTCCAGACTCTCCACCGTCGCAGTGATTGTGATGTCCGCCGCGGACGACGCCGCCACGCGCTCGCTCGCGGGCCAGGTTACTGGTGAGCAGTTGCGCCCAAATGATACCGTGACCACCACTACGCGCGCGCCGGCGGGCCGGGCCACCACGCCCGCGCCTTCCGGCAGTATCCCGTCTCTTTCCGCGGCCGGAGGAATCACAACTTCCACCGCATCCGGCGCCGAGCCCACGTCGGCGGCGCTGGGGCGGGCCTCCGTCGTCCTGGCGCGGCCGGCTGTGTGCGCCGTGTGGGTCGAGGCGCGGGGTCCGGACCTTCGCACCAGCGAGAGCTGCAAGTCGCTGGTGAACCGCCTGCGCGCCATGGGGAGCGACACGATGTTCGTGGAGGCGCGGGTGATGGGCGACGCCTATTACAGGTCGGACCTCGCGCCGCTCCCGCCGGGATGGCTGGACCCGTCGTTCAACCCTCTGGCGGAGATCCTGCGCGAAGCGCACCGTCCGGGGGCCGCGCCCATCCGCGTTTTCGCCGTGCTCAATCTTCTGCGGCTTTACAACGACCGCAGCGCCTTTGAACCTCCCATTGACCATCTGATGACGCTGCACCCGGAGTGGGTTTCCCGCGATTACGACGGCAACGAGCGCGACGAAAACGGCAATGCCTGGCTCGATCCGGGCATTCCGGGAGCGCGGGAGCACCTGGAGGCCGTTGTTCACGAGCTGGTCACGCGGTATCCGGTGGATGGCGTGCACTTCACGGGGCTGCGGTATCCCGGCGGCAAGATGATGTGGGGATACAACCCGCTTGCGCTGGCCGCGTTCCGGAAGGACACGGGTTTCACCGAGAGGAAACCCGCCTCGACCGCGCCGGAATGGGAACAGTGGCGCGCGGACCGGCTGACGGAGCTGGCGGATGCCCTGTCGCGGACGGCGCATGAGGCACGGCGCGGCGTCGAAGTCTCGGCGTCGGTGGTTGCCACCGGCGAGGCGCCTGGCGAGGCGCCCGGCGAGGCGTCCGGCGAGGCGCCCGGCGAGGTGTCCGGCGAGGCGCCCGGCGAGGCGCCCGGCGAGGCGCCCGGCGAGGCGCCTGGCGAGGCGCCCGGCGAGGCGTCCGGCGGCGGCGGCGCTCTTCCGGACTTCTGTAGCGCGCTGCAATACTGGCCGCTATGGTGCGTCGGCGGTATCCTCGATTGGATCGTTCTGGACACGGATTCCGGCCAGGGTATCCAGGAGGCGCGGTTCATCCGCTGGGTGGATCTCGCGAACACCCAAAAAGCCGGGGCGAAGTTGATGACGCTCGTTTCGGGCGAGACGAACGCGTCCGCGCAAGTGGAACGCCTCTTCCGGGTCGCGGAGGCCCGCGGCAGCGACGGCATTCTCCTGTACTCGATCCAGAGACCGGCGCGCGACGTGGCCGAGGCCGCCAACTTCCTCCGTTACCTGGGCGGCACGATTTTCTCGCGGACCTATCAGATGCCTCCTTATGCCGCGAGCGCTTTGCTCGCTTCTCTTCCACCGCTCCCCGCGGGATCCCGCGACATTCAGACTCCGGGGAAGCTCCCGGCGCCATTGCCGGTCTCAGGCGGCGCCTGGCTGCGCGCGCCGCGCAGAATCCAGGGTGGCGGAGAGCTGACCCAGGCGGATGCCACCCGCGCCCTCCTGGGTATGAGCCGTGCGCCGGAAACGCCCTCCTCCTCCACCCTGGAGGTTGTCCCCGGCCCGATTGACCCGGGCCTGCTGCCCGATCATGCGATTCCGCCGCCGCCCACTCCGGTGGGAGCGGCCCGGTGGGTGCGCGTGGAGCTCAAGAGCGGACGGATGTTTGTGGCCGATCACGTCGGCAGCGACAACACATCTTCCTACTTCCGGCTCAAGGGTCAGAAGGCGCAGATGACCCTTCCGAACGAGCGGATCCGGTCCATCACGCCGGCGCCGGCGGAGGAGTAACAGCCAGGACTGACTGCTGAGGACTGAGTGCTGAGGACTGAGTGCTGAGGACTGAGGACTGAGGACTGAGGACTGAGGACTGAGTGCTGAGAACTGAAAACTGAAAACTGAAAACTGAGAACTGAGAACTGAAAACTGAAAACTGAAAACTGAGAACTGAAAACTGAGAACTGAAAACTGAAAACTGAAAACTGAAAACTGAGAACTGAAAACTGAAAACTGAGAACTGAGAGCTGAAAACTGAAAACTGAGAACTGAGAACTGAAAACTGAGAACTAATCCTTGCGCCATCATCCCGGCCCAAGCGGAGGAATAGGATGCGGTTGCCCCCCGATCCCCTCGAGCGGATGCGGCTGGCGTTGGAGGAAGCCCATCGGGCGGTGGGCGCGGATGAAGTTCCCGTCGGCGCGATCGTGGTGGGTCCCGAAGGCGACCTTCTGGCCGCGGCCCACGACGAGCGGATTTCCCGGAAGGACCCGACCGCCCACGCGGAGATCCTGGCGCTCAGGCGGGCCGCGCGGGTCCTGGGGGACTGGAGGCTGGAGAACTGCGATCTGTACGTGACGCTGGAGCCCTGCCCGATGTGCGCGGGCGCGCTGGTTCTGTCGCGCGTCCGCCGGGTGTATTTCGGCGCCACGAGCCCCAAGAGCGGGGCGGTGGTTTCCCATATCCGCCTTTTGGACATTGACACGTTCAATCACCGGGTCGAGTACGAAGGCGGCGTCCTGGCCGAGGCGTGCGCGGCGCCGCTGTCGGCCTATTTCCGGGCGAAGCGGCAGGAAACAGCGGGCTGAAAAAGCGGCTGCTCGCCTTGCGGAAGTTGCGGGCACGACACTGGATGTGTTATGTAAGGTAGGAAGGGGCGCGGATGTTTTCTTGCGCCGTGGAAAGGCGCGCGGGAGAATTCCCGGGATCCGGCAAGAGGAAGAAACGGCAAGATGCGTTACTCACTACCGTTTAAGGGTTTTGCGCACCTTAACCACTGGAATATGAGTAACAGACAAGACTTGAGCGTATTCTCAGCCGCCTTTAGGCGGCTCCTCCTTGCCCCCGGCTTTAGCCGGTGGGGAAAGGGGTGTATTATCTCAGCGACCCAGCCGGCTTCAGCCGGGCTTCTCGACCCGCTTCAGCAAAGGACGGGACAAAGACAAGGCTGAAGCGTGTCGAGAAGCCGCGCTGAAGCGCGCTAAAACCCGCGAAGAAGGAGAACCTTGTTCCCGCCGGCTGAAGCCGGGGGCAAGAAGTAGCCCGCTGAAGCGGGCGGAAACCGTGAAACGATAGTGATGCGCTACTTTGTGTGGCACGACCTCTCCGAAGAGACGCCCGAAGCCAAGGCGCGATGGTTCCAATCCCTCACGGTGGCGGAACGGATGGAGTACCTCTGCTAGATTACGGAAATGGCGTTGACGTTCAATCCCCGCATAGCGGAGCGGCGAAATGTTACAGCGGCTTCCGGACGCGTTCAGGTCCTTACAATCCCACGGCGTTAAGTACGGAGGGCCTTGCGATATGAGCCTCCTTGGCCGGTTCCATCAGAGCGTGGGATGGACGGACACGGACAAGCACGGACGGACACGGACCGAATTGTGAGGGGATATGGCATTTCGCAAGATCCTCTTAAGTACGTCATCATACACGGAACAGGAGTTTCCATGATGAAGGCATCCCGAAGACATCTCTGGCGCCAGTTGCGGGGAGCGTGCCTCCTCTTTCTGTGCGCCCTATTCCTTTTGCCGGGCGCGGCGCGAGCCGCGGTGGATGCCCGGATGGAATGGGTCGAGACCGAGGTGGCGCTCGCCCCCAACGGGAAAGCCATGGTGCAGTACAAGGTGCATTGGAAGGTCAACAGCGGCACCATGGGCGGGTTCTACTTTCAGGGCGAGCGGGCCCGCATTCAGTGGCAGACGCCGAGCTGCGGCGCCGTGGTGGACGGCCAGAACCGCTACTCGCTGGACCTGCGGAACCTGGGGGACAAGTGGGACGTCCTGCTGGGCGGCGGGCAGAGGTTCGGCCCCGGGGAAATCACGTTTGTCCTGACCTACATCTCCGACTACAGGATGGCGGGGTACCTGTCGCGGACGTTTCAGCCCGGACAAGGCGAACTCCTGGTGTTCCATTGGGCGCCGGTGGAGTGGGACGCGCCGCTCGAACATGAGACGGTGTACGTCCGCTTCCCTCTCAAAGTGGAGAAGCCGGAGATGAGCCTCGAGGAGGCCTCGAAACTTGGCCTGAAGACAGAGAAGTTTGTGAACGAGAGATACCTCCTTTCCTATTTGGGGCGGCGCGGAACGGCGGTGACGCCCGCCACGGAGCCGCGGGAAGGCGACCGCTTCCTGGTGGTGCGGGCACACAAGAACCAGATGGGAACGCAAGAGAAATTCGAGGTCCAATACTATGTGCCCGCGACGGTGTTCGCGGAAATGTCCCCTCCGCCTTCCCCCATCGAAGCCAAGCTGCGGGCGGAGCTTGCCGAGGCCGATGCCGAAGCGCGGGCGAAGATTGCCGCCGAGGCCCGATCACGGACGCAAGCGCCCATCGAAGCCCAGATCCCATCCGCGCGTCAGAGAGTGCAGCGCCTCAACCCGCCGGAGCGTGTGGACGTCTATCGGCCGGGCCGCGAGAGCCTGCCCACTCCCTCACGATGGGGAATCCTGCCTTTCGCCGCCGGCCTCTTCGGGCTGGTGTTTCTTTTCGCCGTGATCAAGCACCGCTCGATGGTCAGCGCGGCCAAGCGGCTGAACACGGTGCAATGGGACCGCGAGGATTGGACAGCTCCCAAAGTGGAGCTCAAGAGTTTTCGCAACAACGGCAAGGTGGCCAAGCTCGACGCCCTCGAAGCGGCTTATCTCTGCGACGTGCCGCTGAAAAGGCTCGTGTCGCTCCTGATCCTGGAGCTCGAGCAAAGCGGAATCGTGCGCGTCACCAGCTACTCGCCGCTTACTTTGGAGAAGATCGCGCCGCTGCCCTCGCCCCCGATCCCCTACGCGCAAGCGCTCCTGGAGTGCATGAACGCCGACGGGACGCTGGCTCCCAACGCGGCCGAGACCCTGGTGCGGGCGCTTTCGCGCGGAATCCAGGAAAAGGCTTGGGACTGCGATCTGGATGCCACGCGCGCCTTTTACCAGAAGGAATTCGAGGGGGAGTCCGGCCCGCGGACCGGCGTGAAACCCCCGCCCATTCCTTCCAGGGATCAGGACGTTCTTGTGGGTGGTCCGTTCGACACACCTTACCACTGGCATTATTTCCCGTATTTCGCCGCCTCGCGTCAGGAAAGGATTTCCGGTCCCGATGAGAACAGAATTCAGCAGGTGGCGACGGCTTTCCCCGATCCGCACAGCTTGGCCGGGCAGGGGTACTCGTATTTCCTGAAAGGCGCGCCTGTGGGTTCGGACGCCACGGTCGCCGCTTATGCCGTGGAGGCGTGCCATAGCGCGTGCCATGACGCGTGCCATTCGGCTTGCCACGACGCCTGCCACGACGCGTGTCATTCGGCCTGCCATGATGCTTGCCATTCGGCTTGCCACAGCGCGTGCCACAGCGCGTGCGTGAGCGGAGGAGCGCACTGATGCGGGGTTGCGCGGCGCCAGAGTCTCCCCCTTTCGGCTCCCGGCTCGAGGACCTGGACTGGGTTGATACATTCGCCGCAAACGTGCGGCCGCATGTCCGCGTTCGGCTCGAGGACAACGTGCTGATCAAGGTGCCGCTCGAGACCTATCCCATCAACCCCACCGGCGGGCGGCTTCTGCGGCGGGCGCTGGATGGCGAGAAGATCCGCTCGATCGCGCTCTCGGCGGGCGCGGATCGGTGTCCCGAACGCATCGCGCAGATCCACGCGTTCTTTTGCGACGTGCGCGATCTTTTGTCCGGGCGCCTGGGCGACGCCGCGAAACGCCTCGCCACCTCCGTCACGCCCTTCACCGGCAGCGTCACCAAGTATCCCGTCCTTAGCGAAATCGCGCTCACTTACCGCTGCAACCTCGCGTGCAGGTTCTGCTACGCCGGATGCGGGGAAAATCAGCCGGGACAGAGCGGCCACGAAATGACAACCCAGGAGGTCCTGACGGTGATTGACCGCGTCGCTCTCGACGGCAAGGTCCCCAGCGTCAGCTTCACCGGCGGGGAGCCCACCTTGCGCGCCGATCTGCCGCAGTTCATATCCCATGCGAAGAGCCGCGGGATGCGCGTGAATCTGATCACCAACGGCTTGGCTTGCGCTTCGAAGGATCTGGTGCGGCAACTGGCGGAGGCCGGCCTCGCGTCCGCCCAGGTCAGCCTCGAAGGCCCCACGGCGGAGGTCCACGACGCCCTCACGCGCGGCCCCGGCGCCTTCGACCGCGCGCTCGAGGGCATCCGGAACTTGCGGGACGCGGGGCTGCACGTCCACACCAACACCACGGTCTGCGGGGGCAACGCGGAGCACCTGAGCGGGATCATTGACCTTGCCAAGTCGCTCGGTCTCGAGCGGGTTTCCATGAACATGATCATTCCGACGGGCACGCCGGCCCAGCCGCCCCACCAATCCCTCCAGATCTCCTACAGCCGGATCGGGGAACACGTGTTGAGGGCCAGGGACCACGCGGACCGCCGGAGGATCGCTTTCCTGTGGTACTCTCCGATCCCGATGTGCGTTTTCAACCCGATCGCGCACGGCCTGGGGCAGAAGGGCTGCGCGGCCTGCGACGGGCTGATCCACGTGTCGCCGTCGGGCGACGTGCTGCCGTGCTCGAGCTTCACCGAGGGCGTGGGGAACCTTCTTCGGGATGGGTTTGAGGCGGTGTGGTTCGGGGAGCCGGCGCAGCACTACAAGAAGAAACAGATGGCCCACGCGCTCTGCCGGGAGTGCGAGCACTTCGCCCTGTGCCAGGGCGCGTGTGTGTTGTATTGGCGGACAGTGGGGTATGAGGAATTGTTTCAGGCTGTTCGCAGGAGTCCGGCCACTGCCGCTTAGTGGTTTGCGGACACCAACCACTGCAATAGGAGGAATAGACAAGACTTGAGCACACCATCAGCCGACTCTGGATGCCTCTTCCTTGCCTCGCTTCCAGCCGAATGTGAAAAGGGGTAATCCCTATCCATTCCTCGTTGGGGCTTTGTGAGCTGCCGTCCCCGGTCGGGAAGGCAATCTTGGAGTTTCGCGGCGCGCCGGCTTCAGGCGGTGACGTGACCGGATAGTCAGGTACCAGACGCCGCCTTCAGGCGGTGATGTGACCGGATGGTCAAGTACCAGACGCCACCTTCAGGCGGCGATTTCTTGCCCCCGGCTTCAGCCGGTGGGATAAAGGGGCAATGGCTTTCCACTTCACAGCGCGCTTCAGCGCGGCTTCTCGAAAGGCTTCAGCATGCTTTCCACCTCGACGCATGTTTACTCCGAAATCTACCTTCATCTCAATTGGCACACCAAGAACAACGTTCCTTGCCTGAGGGAAGAAAAGGAAACTCGAACCCATGCCTTCCTGACGGATTACAGTGAGAAATCGAAGGGCATCCGCTTCCTGGGACTGGGTGGCACCGAGAACCATGTGCATCTGCTCATCCAGATGGAACCCCATGTGACCCTTTCGGATTGGCTGGGGAAGATCAAGGGCACGTGTTCGCATGCGATCAACGAGGAATTCGGCCCGGCCTCGCTCCAATGGCAGCGCGGGTTTGGCGCGGTGAGTTTTGGCTTGCACGACTTGGATGGTTTGGTGCGGTATGTGGGCGGCCAGAAAGAGCATCACGGCAAGGGCAGGGTCAATGCCACGCTGGAGAGGTATGGGGATTTCGTGGACGAGGAGAAAGTGGCTTATCTGGAAAGGTGATCGGGGCATGGCAGGTGTGGATTGCAGGGACAAAGAGACAGTGGTTTGGGGGGCAGGAGAAGTGTTTGCGGAGGAGGAATCGAGAAGCCGCGCTGAAGCGCGCTGGATTGCCGGGGCGGAGGGTGTGTCTATCCCACCGGCTGAAGCCGGGGGCAAGGAGGTGCCCGCTGAAGCGGGCAGGAAGATACCTAGGGAGTGAAGCGGCTCTCCGAAAAGGAGATCGCTAGTGAAGCGGCTTTCCGAAAAGGCGAACCGTGCTTCCGTCCACAGTTTTTCGGGACCGTTGGATTTTGGAGGACACGGAAGGGAAATCCAGTCTCTTCTGTGGGTGATGACACTTAATGAATTCAGGAGGCCGAAACCATGCAATCTGCGCTGTTGCCTGACCGCGAACGCCGTCATCTTCTGCAATTCCACGTCTGGCCGCGCCTGGGGTACCGCGCCCGCATGTTTGCGGCGGCGGCGCTGATTCTCGCGGGGCTGGCGGCGCAGACGCAGCTCTCGTTCGCCGCGCCGCCGCAGCTGCTGTTGGGGACGGTCCTCATTCTCCTCGCCGGCACCGCTTTTCTGCTCGTAAAAGGCTATGACCTGGCGCCGTCCGGAAAGCTCCGCGCGGGCGAATGGGAAAGGACCACGCGGGACCGGTTCCAGGAAGTGAGCAAACTCGAGAGGAGCATGTGGAGGTGGGATCAATCCTTCGTTGACATTACGTGCCCGCTGGGATTCCTTACGCTGGCGGCTCTCGTCCTCGCGGGGCTGATGGTCTTCTTGTTTCTCGCGGTGCAACACGGCCCGCAGCTTTGGGCGCCGGTCTTCGCCGCCGACGCGGCTGTCCTCCTCCTGCCGCATTGGATCATCGGCACCCGGCGAGTGTGGAGACCGGTGGCGTTGCGCCAGCAGATAGAGGCGCTGGAAACCGCGCTCGAGAGGATGGACGCATTCAAGATCGCGCCCTTCGAAGTCCATCCGATGTTCCAAATGGCCGGCGAGGGAAGCAAGCGCGTCCCGCTCTCGGCCCGCGTGTTCGTCCGCTTCACCAAGGCGCCGGAGGACTTTCTCGGGATGCAGCTGCAAGTCGCCATCAACAACGTTCAGGGAACGAAATACCCCTACCTCTACGCGGTCCTGATTGCGAAGGAGTCGTTCGGCCTGCTCGACCCGAAACGCCTTGACTTCGTCCGCAAGCGGGTGGGCGGCCTGACCGTCGAGAGCAACAGGGACGGGGACATCCACGTGATCGTGCTCCGGCAGACCACGACCCGGAGATCGGGCTATCACACGAAGACCGCCGCGATCCGGGAAATCACCGAAGCGGCATGGCTGGCGGCGATGGAATTGGCGTCGAAGCCCGAGCCGGCCCCCTGATTCCGGCCTGGATGGGCAGGTGGATCTTATTCAAGAGAGGGCGAATCTATCCGCATTGGGATCGCGGTCTCCCGGGAAGTACGACTTCCGTCTGAAAAAGGCCCCTCGGACCTAAACCGGTAGGAACCGGAAACCACCTGATAAACCGCCTTGCCCCGTTCCATGCGCAAGAAGCGGACCCCTGGGGCCTTTTCCGCCGGGGTGGAGCCTTCCGTGACTTGGGGGCTTTCGCGGGCCGGGACGTGAATCTCCCCCGTCGTGTTGGGGGGTATGGACGCGGCCAGAACGAAATCGCCGTCCTTGATTTCCCAATCGCAGACGATCCGGCCTTGGACCGATTCGTAGGACGCCTTGACCCAGCGAATGTCCCCGACGGGGTTCGGATCGAGGACGATTTTCCCGAAGGCCACGGAGTCCGGCGCCTGGCGTATGCCGGCAAGGCCGCTGTAGAACCACTCGATGATGTGGCCGAGCATGAAGTGATTCTGCGAAGACTGGCCCGCCCAACCTTCCGTCAGGCTGGTGGCGCCCAGCTGGAGTTGGTATCCGTAGCCGGGCTTTTCCGACTGGTTGTTCATATCGAAGATGACGTCGGAGCGGCCGCCATCGGCCAGCGCCCGCAACAGGTAGTGGAAGCCGATGTCCCCGGCGGTAAGAGAGTTGGCGCGGCTGCGCACGTCCCTTACGATCACATCGAGGGCGGCCTGACGGGTGGAGGGCTCGGCGATGTTCATCGCCAGTGCGATGGCGTTGGCGCACTGCGAGCCAGTCGCGAATTTGCCCGTGGCCGGGTCGTAGAACTTCTTGTTGAAGGTGTTGCGGATTTCGGCGGCGAGTTTTCCGTATTTTTCGGCGTCCTCCGTTCTACCGAGCAGGCGCGCCGTCCGGCCCACGATCTCCGCATCGGTGTAATAATACGCGGTCGCCGTCACGGAAGTCGGCGTAAGCTGGGCGTAGCCGGGATCGCCCGGCCCGATGTCGTACCAGTCGCCGAGTCCGTGGGAAACGATGTGATCCCTGGACCTGGTGGTCAGGTAGTCCACATAGCGTTTCATCCCGTCGAAGTGTTTGCGGAGAAGCTCGATGTCGCCGGTCCATTCGTACTGCTGCCAGGGAACGATGATGTAGGAGCCGCCCCATTCCGGTGAATCCACGAATCCGTCGCTGAAGACGGTGTACTCCGGGGCGATGTCGGGCACCAAGCCATTGGGCCGCTGGGCTTCGGCCATGTCGTTGACCCCCTTGGCGTAGAGAGTGGCCATGTCCCACTCGTAGCGCAGCGAGGGTCCGTGCAGGTGGTACTGTTCCAGCCAGCCGAGTTTTTCGCGATGCGGGCAATCGGTGATCACGCTCATCATGTTGCTGCGCTGGGCCCAGCGGATGAGCGTGCGAATGCGATTGAACAGCTCATTCGAGCAGGAGAACTCTCCAACGGGTGCGGCGGACGAATGCACGACCACCCCCTCGATGGACTCCACGGTCGGCAACGCCATCCCCGTGGGCGAACTGAGTTCCACCTGCAGATAGCGCCCGCCCCGGTAGAAGAACTTGGGAAACCAAGTCTCGCTGTCTTTGCCGCTCAGTTTGTAGGTGTAGAAAGACTGTCCGCCGCACACCGTATCGTTGATGCTGCCGTCGCCATGCACCAGTTCGGACGGGGTGATTTTGACCGAGGCGCCAACGGGGCCCTTCACCGTGATGCGCGGCATCAGGGAGACATTCTGCCCCAGGTCATAGACCGTCAGGCCCGGCCTGAGCTGCCTGGCGGCGACGGGCTTGAGCACGTCGAAGGCACGGATAGGCGGCGCGGCTTCCGTGACCCCGCGCAGGGCGCCGCCCGGCGTTTTCGTCTCGAGTGCCGGAGCCCACGCGCTGTCCTTGAACCCTGGCTGGTCCCATCCGGCCTGCTCCAGCCGCGCGTCGTAGTCCTCGCCGCCGAAAACGCAGGAGAAGGTGACCGGGCCGGGCGCGACGCGCCATTTCCCGTCGGTGCCGACCGTCTCGACGCTTCCGTCGCCGTATTCCAGGCGCAGTTGCGCGATGGCTTTCTGCGGCCCGAACGAACCGGTGAATTTGGTGTAGCGTCCGCCCACCACATTGTACATGCCATTGCCGAGGAAGATCCCGGCGGCGTTGGCGCCCGGACGGAGCATCGCGGTGACATCGTAGGTGTCGTAGAGACAGGCTTTGCGGTAGTTGGTCCAGCCGGGCGAGAGCAGGTCGTTGCTCACTTTCCTGCCGTTGAAGGTTATCTCGTATTGCCCGAGCCCGCACACATGAACCACGGCGCGCTTCAGTTTCGGCTTCACGGCGAACTCCCGGCGCAGGAGCAACGTTTCGTATACCTCCGTCTTCGCGCCGGCCAATGAAGCTCCTTCCGCGCTGATCCATTTCGCATGCCAATCCGCGTCTTTCAGCACACCCATCGTCCACGAAGCCGGCCGGCTCCACGGCGACACCCTTCCCGCATCATCCCAGACACGAACCGCCCAGAAAACCTGCTGTGACGAGACGAGCGGCTTGCCGCCATAAGGAACCAGCATGGTTTGGCCGGACTCGACCCGCCCGCTATCCCACAGATCGCCCGTCTCCTTCGCCAGCTTCTCTGGCGTGCCGGCAACCAGGATCTGATATGCCGACTGCCGCAGGCCACGGACACCGGCGGCGCGGGCGTCCAGCTGCCAGCTCAGCCGCGGATGGGCGATGTCAACGCCGAGCGGTTCCTCGCGGAATTCGCAGCGCAGCCGGGCCGGCGACACGGCTGCGTTGTCGGCGGCCACGCCGGGCAGGCAGCAGGAGAATAGGAGAGCACCCGAGGCAATGCTTTTAGCAAGGGTATTCATGGCGCAATATCCTTTTTCGGATAGGAGTTTGTGTTGTATCCCACCATTGTCCAAGACGTTTCCCCGAAGGGGAAAATGTGAAAGTCTTCGACGGCTTCGCCAGCTGTGGGTGAAACCCACGGAAGGAGGCCGCCTCTTTTTCGTCCAACCCTGAAAGGGGGCGAACTCCCAAATCCGGCTGGTTCAACCCCTTGCGGGGTTGGGGCGCTTTTTTCAACCTGTCCCGTGGGTTTCACCCACGGCTATTCACATTGGACTCCTGTCGGAGTCCCCTGGTGTTTGGCTATCCGGTCGCGTACAAGACCGCCGATCTTGAACTCCTGTCGGAGTCCCGGAGTCCTGGACTCCTGTCGGAGTCCCAGAAATCAGGTTTGTACTTTGATCTATGATGATTTTACCTTCTTCCATCAAGGATAATCTCATAGTCGCAAATTCTGTTTTGGACAAGAGTGATTGTGCCCCTTTGACGGCTTCTTGATATCATAATGAGCGTTTGCTGAGAACTCTGCGCTCATACTCCTTGACAACGCGCAGCCAGGATTGCCCCACGGGCGCATTTTGCCTCAGGCAGTAGTAATCCC
>Ga0315282_10009705_pt1 | contig 15256 bp, 8 predicted proteins | sample YL17G07_20_MG_FD_203693 | JGI IMG/M metagenome (GOLD analysis project Ga0315282, IMG submission 203693) | Sediment microbial communities from Yellowstone Lake, YNP, Wyoming, USA - YL17G07_20 | ecosystem: Environmental > Aquatic > Freshwater > Lake > Sediment | place: USA: Wyoming | collected... | reverse complement strand
GCCCGCAAGAACAATTTCCCTCGGGAAGAAAGGGCCAACTTCGGACAATTCTTGCGGGCCTCAAAGCGAGCAGTTCTTTCCCTGTTTATGGGAGTGATTATTCTCGGAGGCATCATTCTGGGAATTTTTACAGCCACTGAGGCAGCGGCTGTTGCTGTCATGTACGGTTTTTTCCTTTCGGTTGTGCTTTATAAAGAGATAAAGCTCTCGCAACTTCCTCAAATCCTGTGGGATGCTGCGGTTGTTTCTGGAGTAGTGATGTTGATCGTCGGCATCTCGTATGGGTTCGGATGGGTGACGGCCAAGGAGCAGATACCCGTCAAGCTGGCGGATTTTATGCTCAACCTGCCTGGGGGGAAACTGGTTTTCCTGTTTGCAGTCAATATTCTTCTCTTAATCATGGGAATGTTTTTCGATGCCTCTCTTTCGGTAGTCATCCTGGTTCCTATTCTCTTTCCGGTAGCTGTGAAACTCGGGGTAGATCCGGTTCACTTTGGCACGTTTGTGGTAATGAATCTCGGCATAGGGTTTACGACGCCACCTTATGGCATTTCGCTGTTTATTGCATCAGGGATCGCGAAAGTGCCGATGAGTTCGATCATTAAACCCATTCTCCCGTATATCTTGACGATGATCGGGTTCCTGTTCGTCGTAACTTATGTCCCTTGGTTTTCGCTCGTGTTACCAAGGTTTCTTATGGGATATTAGAAAAGTGAAGCTCCCCGCCCATCCCGTCAGGACGGGACAGGCACGGCGGGGCTTCCCGGAAAGGAAATTTCACTCTGATTGTGCCCCTTGACCCCGCCTACCTGCCTACCGGCAGGCAAGGCGGGGCTTGCGGGGCACTTGCCGGCAAAAATGCCAATCAAAGAATACCTTCGGCCTGCTAGCCTAAAGGAAACCCTTAACCTATTGACCTCTTGTTCAGGAGCAGCAAAGATCCTCGCTGGCGGCACAGACCTTTTGATTCAACAGGCTCTCGAATCCAGTCCAGAGACCGCTGTCGTCTCTTTGAAGGATATTCAAGAGTTGAGGCAGATCAAGCAGACAGCGGAGGGAGACCTATTTGTAGGGGCAATGGTGAAGCATGCAGAGGTCGCTCAGTCTCCCTTGGTGAATCAGTATTTTCCTGCGCTGGCAAAGGCTTCTCACTGGGTGGGCTCTCCGTCTATTAGAAATCTGGCCACGATTGGAGGGAACATTTGCAATGCTTCCCCTTCAGCGGACACGGCACCACCGCTATTGGGTTATGATGCAAAGGCGATTATCGTGCGCCCTTCAGGGGAAAAGGCGATCGATATAGAGGACTTTTTCACTGGACCTTCAACAAACGTACTCAATAGGGGAGAAATCCTGAAGGGGTTTCTGTTGGCCCCTAAGCCGGGTTGGGTTGCAGATTATGAAAAACTCGGACTGAGAAAAGCGATGGAGATAGCAATTGTTAATGTGTGTGTATCTCTGGAAATGGATGGGCACAAGCGCTGTTCTGGAATACGCATAGCCCTAGGAGCCGTTGCGCCAACGCCTATCCGGGCAAAAAAGGCGGAGTCCATCCTTAAGGATAAGAGGGTCACACCTGAGCTTATCCGGGAGTGTGCGGAGGCTGCTGTTGAAGAGACGAAACCCATCTCTGATATCCGTGCCTCGGCAGACTATAGAAAAAAAATGGTTCATTTTCTGGTGGAGAAGATGGTTTCAGCCCTTGCGCGCGTTGGCTGATTCGTGGAGGATAAGGATTGGGAAGGCAGAAGATCTCTCTAACCGTCAACAACCAAAACTATGCTTTGGAGGTCTCTCCTGACGAAAGGTTGCTCCGAACGTTAAGAGAGAGATTGGGGCTGACCGGAACCAAAGAAGGGTGTGGGACAGGGGAGTGCGGGGCCTGCATCGTCATCTTAAGTGATCGAGCGGTGAACTCCTGTCTTATATTGACTGCTGATTGTGATGGAGCAAACATTACGACGATCGAAGGTCTGGCGACGGATCGAGACAGGCTTCACCCCTTGCAGGAATCCTTCATCAGGCACGGGGCAGTTCAATGCGGTTTTTGCACCCCGGGAATGCTAATGGCGGCGAAGAATTTTCTTGACCATCATCCGAAGCCCACCCGCGAAGAGATTAAAGAGGCGATCTCCGGTAACCTCTGCCGGTGTACGGGGTATAAAAAGATTATCGATGCCATCGAAGCTGTGGCCAAGGAGGAGGGAAAATCGAGCACCGGAGAAGATCTTCATTTCCCTCCAGAGGCCTTCAAAACCCTTCCTTGGCTGGATGAAGGGGAGTCGAACATCGGTCGAAACTTCTACCGGACAGATGCCTTGGAGCATGTGAGGGGAGTCTCTCTCTTCGGTGCTGATATCTACAGGTCCAACATGGTTTACGGCAAGGTGCTCAGGAGCAGGTATGCCCATGCCCGAATCAAACGTATCGACACGAAAGAGGCAGAGAGGCTCGAGAGCGTTCTGGCTGTCGTGACAGGGCGAGAAGTTCCGGAAGGCTATTTCGGGGTAGACCTGAAAGACCAGTTGGTCTTTGCCAGAGACAAGGTTAGATATCTCGGGGATGCCGTCGCGGCCGTGGCTGCGACGAGTGAAGAGATTGCAGTCAAAGCCCTTGACCTGATCAAGGTGGAGTACGAACCTTTGAAACCAGTTTTCAGCGCCATAGAGGCCATGTCTCCTGGGGCTCCGATCATCCATGAAAAACTAAAGGATTACGAGATCGGATTTGAAACGGAGAGGAGGGGAAACATCTGCACGGTGGCAACGGTGAAAGTCGGAGATGTGGAAAAGGGCTTTGCCGGATCGGATGTTATCCTCGAGGACACGTTTTCAACACAGATTCAACATCAAGCCAGCATGGAGACCCATGCAGCTCTTGCGGAGGTCGATTCCTACGGCAGGATCGTCGTCACCACAACGACCCAGAAGCCATTTGCCATGAGGCGGTATCTCTCTCAATCCCTCAAGATTCCCATCAGTAACATCCGGGTCATTCCCACCAAGGTGGGCGGCGGTTTTGGCGGTAAACTTGAGCTGCACATTGAGCCCTATGCGGCTTTGTTGGCTAAGAAATGCGGACGGCCAGTTAAAATCGTCTATTCAAGAAGTGAGGAATTCCAGGCAACGAACCCAAGACATCAGGCTACCTTCTGGGTAAAATCAGGCGTCAAGAAGGATGGAACCCTGGTCGCACGCCAGGTCAAATTGATCTACGACACGGGTGCCTACTCAGGAAACGGTCCCACGACCGTGACGTTGTCTACTCAATTAATTTGCGGCCTGTACCGGATTCCAAATCTTTTCATTGAAGGCTATTGCGTTTATACGAATAAGATGAGTTCGGGCAGCATGAGAGGGCCTTCTTCCCCGCAGACGACCTTTGCCATGGAATCTCACATGGACGACCTTGCCAAAGCCATTGGCATGGACCCTCTCGATTTCAGATTGAAAAATCTGCTGGAGCCAGGAGAAAAGACCGGAGTCGGTCAGATTCTTGTCGATGTGGATTACAAAAAAGTGGTCCGGGCCGCGGCCGATGCCATTGGATGGAAAAAGATGAAGAAGGAGAAAAATGTTGGCAAAGGCATGGCCTGCATCTTCTGGCTGAGCGGAGGATGGTCGACCTCTGCCACTGTCAAAATTAACGAAGATGGAACAGTCACTCTGGTGACAGGGGCTGTTGACATGGGAACAGGTTATCTTTACAGCAGTGTTCTTCAATTGGTGGCTGAAGAACTCGGTATCCGTGCAGAAAACATTCATCTTGTAACCGGGGATACCGATACGACGGCCTACGATCACGGAACGGGTGGCAGTCGCGGGGTCTTCACCGTTGGCAAGGCAGCACAGATGGCGGCTGCAAAAGTGAAAGAGGAACTCTTCCAAGAAGCGGCGAAAAAGTTGGGCGTCAGCCCTGAGCGTCTGGAAACGAAGAATGGACGAATTTATATCCGTGACAAGCCAGAGGCCGGGATCACTTTCGGCGAAATATCTTTTGATCGCCATATTAAGTGCGGAGGGCCTATTACAGGATCAGCGAACTACCTTCCGGAGATGGATGACATTGATCCAATAAGGGCCAAAGGACTTTCCTTTACGGCTTTCAAAGGAAACACGATCGGCTGCCACGCGGCTATTGTCCGGGTTATTCCCGAGACAGGCCATCTTGAAGTGAAGCGATACGTGGCGGCCCACGACGTTGGCAAAGCCATCAATCCTCTCGGGGTGGAGGGTCAAATTGAGGGCGGAGTGGGTATGGGATTAGGTTTTGCATTGACCGAACGGTTGATGATCGAACAAGAAGGCCATGTCTTGAATCCCAATTTTGCCGATTATAAGTTGCTGACATCGATGGATGTCCCGGAGACAGAGCCCATCATCGTTGAAGTTCCGGCGGGATATGGGCCTTATGGAGCCAAGGGGTTGGGGGAACCGACCATGGGTCCCCCTGCCGCTACGGTTGGAAATGCAATCTATGATGCCACCGGCGTTAGAATGCACTCCACTCCTATGACCCCAGAGAATATCTTTAAAGAAATCAATCAAAAAATGAAATCGCCGTGAAATATGCAATCCCGCCTGGGCGGGTAGGGGCGACTTCAGTCGCCCTGGTTTCGGGAGGCTAAAGCCTCCCTTACCCCCATGGGGATTTTAGAATGGCTGTTATGAGATACGAAAAATTATTTTCCCCGCTAAGAATCAAAGGGTGCACCTTTCCGAATCGGATCATGGCAACAGCGGCGGTCACCAGGCTGGCAGCGGAAGATGGCCATGTGACAGAAGCCCTTAAAGAACGATACCAGAGAATGGCTCGAGGGAGAGTGGGAGCGATGGTGGTGGAGGCTGCCGTCGTCCTTCCTTCAAAGAGCTCATTCAATCTTCGTGTCAGTGACGATCGGTTTATCTCTGAGCTGAGAGAATTGGTTGAGGGGATTCGCCTGGCCAGTTCAGATGTCAAGATAGGCCTGCAGCTCATCCATTTCCTGAAGTTGGCCAGGAGCGGCTGGCGACAGAAGGTTGAAGACTTAAAACTGGAGGAGATAAAAGTTATTCCGGAACAATTTGCCAGAGGTGCCCTAAGGGCTCAAATGGCGGGTTTTGACTTTGTTGAGCTTCATATGGCGCACTTCACCACGCTTGCCTCCTTTCTCTCACTGGTGAACAAGAGAAAGGATCCTTATGGAGGTGATTTTGAAGGGAGGGTTAAACTACCCACAGAAGTCGTGATCGCCACCCGCGGGACAGTGGGTGATGACTTTCCAATTGGCGTGCGGATCAATGGCGAGGAGTTTATCAAGGAAGGAAATACCCCACTGCAGAGCACGCGCATCGCGCGGCGGCTTGCTCACGTGGGGGTCGGCTATATCAGTGTGTCAGCAGGTGAGAAGTTTGAGGATGCAGAAACGCCTCTGCCCAACACCCCTCCGTTCGCTGGAACTGGCTATAGTGGTTACCGAATGAGTCCCCGGTGGTGGCATCCGGATGGAACCCAGGTCTATCTGGCTGAAGCAGTGCGCAAAGCGGTTAGGGAAGCAGGATACGATCTTCCGATTGTGACAGCTGGAAAGATTCGAACCCCTGAGTTAGCAGAGGGGATTCTGGAAAAGGGTAGGGCAGATATTATAGGGGTGGCAAGAGCCCTATTGGCTGATCCCGATTGGCCGATCAAAGCTAAAAAAGGAAGAGCTGATGAAATTGTAAAATGCGCTGCCTGTGGCTATTGCAGTGAAGCCGATGAACGATATGAGCCTGTGACCTGTATTGAGTGGCCCAAGGGAGCTCTCAATGCGCCCTCACCCTGGTTTCTCATTCCCCCATGCAAAGCAGCTTGCCCAGCTGGATTAGATATTCGAACTTATATTGAGTTCATTGCTCAGGGTCATTACGAACAAGCACTTCGTGTGATCGAGGAAAAGATTCCCCTGCCCGGTACGGTGGGTCGAGTCTGTCCGCGTCCCTGTGAAGGAAAGTGTCACCGCAGTCATCTTGATACATCTGTTGCCATTAATGGTCTTAAACGCTTTGTCGCTGATACAGCAACTTTGAACAGGGGGGAGAATGATGTCATTCCCCCGAAAAAGACAAAAGAGGAGGCAGTGGCTATCATTGGTTCTGGCCCAGCGGGTTTGACAGCTGCTTGTCATTTAGTCAAGCTGGGCTATCCGGCAACGATCTTTGAGGCCCTTCCCGTCCCTGGTGGGATGTTGACCGTCGGCATTCCCGAATACCGCCTGCCCAGAGAGGTGGTTCAAAGCGAGATCGAGAATATCCAGAGACAGGGTGTTGAGATACGGCTCAATAGTCCCATCGGTACGGGGAAAGGTGCGTTGAGTATCGATCACCTTTGGCGGCAAGGTTATAAAGCAATTTTTATTGCCACTGGCGCCCACAAGAGCGTAAAGTTGGGCATCCCCGGGGAGGAGATGAAAGGCGTCTATGATGGCATTCCCTTATTAAAGGATGTTAACCTTGGGAAGAAGATTCAACTGGGGAAGAGGGTGATCATCGTAGGTGGTGGAAATGTAGCCATCGATGCTGCAAGAGTCGCACGCCGGTTCGGAGGCAAGGAAGTGTCCATTCTCTACCGCAGGTCAGAGGAGGAAATGCCCGCGTACAGGGAGGAAGTGGAGGCTGCCAAGGCAGAGGGAATTGAGATTCATTATTTGACGTCCCCCGTCAAGATTATGGGTAAGGATGGAAAGGTGGCAAAAGTGGAGTGCGTCAGGACCAAATTGGGCGAAGCAGACGAGAGTGGCCGGAGGAGACCCGAGCCCTTGAAAGGTTCGGAGTTTGTCATCGAAACCGATACCGTTGTCCCTGCCATTGGAGAAATCCCTGACCTTTCCTTCCTGGATGCCGAAAAATTTGATTGGGCAGAAAATAAGACGATTCGGATCCATCCCCGTACGATGGTGACCGATATCGAAGGGATATTTGCGGGTGGAGATGTTGTCAGCGGACCCGCCACCGTCATTGAGGCCATGGCCGCTGGCAGAAAGGCGGCTTTTTCCATTGATCAATACCTGCGCGGAGAGAGTCTCGAAGATGAAGAACCCCTTCCTCGTACCATAGGAATCGAGGATGTTGATCTGGATAGATTCAACAGGAGAGAGCGGCAGAGGATGCCAGCTCTGCCCATGGAAGAGAGAATCAAAGGCTTTCAGGAAATTGAACTTGGGTTCACTGAAATGGAAGCTCTCTGCGAGGCAGATCGGTGTTTTCAGTGCGGATTGTTTCCTAAGAAGCATGACTAATACAAACGCATTAAACATCTTTACACTAGTGTAGTGAATCTGAAATTTCTTTACAATGATCTAAGAGCTGTCATTCCTGCGAAAGCAGGAATCCAGATCAAAAAACTGGATTCCGGATCAGGTCCGGAATGACAAGATATGCAAAGTGATTGCTGAAGCACTATACTTGATTGTCATTGCGAGGAACGGAAGTGACGAAGCAATCCCACGAAATTGAGATTGCTTCGCTTCGCCCTGTACACCACGTGGTGCAGGGCTTCGCTCGCAATGACAGCCTAAGGTAAGTGATCTGTTCTGTGACTCTGAGTAATAACCAATAGAGTTTGGAGAGGAACCCTTATGGGAACCGCATCAACCAATACCGAGGTCTATAAAACGGTTTGCATGTTGTGCTTTCAGGTGTGTGGCATAGAGGCCTATATCAAGGAAGGCAAGCTGATCAAAGTGGAGGGGATGAAGGAGCACCCTTTCAGCAGGGGAGTGGTATGCCCCCGAGGGTCCTGTTTGTCCGATTACGTTTATGCACCTGATCGTTTAAAATACCCGCTGAAGAAGAAAGGGGAGAGCTGGAGTCGAATCTCGTGGGATGAAGCGCTGGATATCATCGCCTCTCGATTGCAACAGATTAAAAAAGAGTATGGTCCTCATTCGGTAGCCTTTTCAGTAGGGTCGATCGGAGCAGAGAACATCGAGATCTCCGCTTTTGCCCAGAGGTTCCGGGGTGCCTTTGGGACGCCCAATTTCTTCTCCATTGAAGCTCATTGCTTTCGATCCCGCATCATGGCGCGGCTGTTGACATTCGGTACCTACCCTCTGGAGGATCCGGACAACAGCGAATGTATTATTCTGTGGGGTCATAACCCCGAGGCCTCAGAACCACCTTTAGCCAGTAGAATCTATCAAGCCTTGGATAGAGGGCTAAAGCTCATTGTCATAGATCCCAAGAGAATACCTCTGGCCCAAAGAGGTATTCATCTCCAGTTGAGGCCGGGAACGGACTGCGCCTTGGCTTTGGGTATGATGAATGTCATCCTATCCGAGAATCTCTATAAGAAGGATTTCGTTGAGAGGTATACGATTGGTTTTGACAAACTGGTTGAGCATGTCAAGGGGTACACTCCGGAGAAAGTAGCAGAAATATGTTGGGTTCCAGCCTCGGAGATCAGGAGGATAAGCCGGATCTTCGCCGGAGCCAAATCCGCCTCGATCATCCAAGGGATCAATTCTTTAGATCAGCACATCAATGGCTTTCAGAATAACCGGGCGCTCGCCATCCTGCATACCATCACTGGAAACTACGACATAGCCGGGGGTTGGGCCACCAATCCATTTATGCGTCTCACCGATCTGAGAATCCCGGTTGAGGAAGAGCCTATCGGTGCGGATGTTCATCCGTTGTTTCGCCGATTCTGGGGCATGACCTCTCCTTATGGACAGCAGATGCTTCTCGCTGATGTGATCCTTACAGAGAAACCCTATCCAATCAAAGCAATGATTGTGAGCGGAGGAAATCCGGTTGCTGCGTGGCCAGACTCTCACAAATTCAAAAAGGCTTTTAAGAAACTGGATCTGTTGGTGGTGATGGACCTTTTTATGACCGAGACAGCTCGGGTTGCTGACATTATTCTCCCTGCCTGTTCCTCCCTGGAGAAACTTGGATTGGCCTATAACTACGGGTTAACGGGTGGAATGCCCTATGTCCTTCTTAGCAAGAGAATTATCGACCCGATCGGGGAGGCCTGGCCGGACTGGAAGTTCTATTCAGAGCTGGGCAGGAAGATGGGCTACGGAGAGCAATTCCCTTGGAAGAGTGATGAAGAGGTGGTGGAGATGTTCCTTAAGGAGAGCGGATTGACGCTGAAGCAATTGGAAGAGCATCCTGAGGGAATGTGGTACGGCGACCGGTGTTATGACATCACCGAGCCAAAGCAAATTAGAACCCCTTCCGGTAAGATCGAGATTTATTCGAAAACATTAGCCGAGGCTGGATACGATCCAATCCCTGTCTATAAGGAGCCCACCCAGAGCCCGATTCAGTCTCCTGAACTGGCCAGAGAGTATCCCTTGATTCTGAATACGGGTGCTCGAGTTCCGGAATACACCCATTGGCAGATGAGGAGCATCAGCGCATTGAGACGGCGAGCTCCTGAACCCATCGCTGAGATCCATCCGGATACCGCCAAGAAGCATGGCATCGTTGATGGGAATCTCATCATCGTGGAAACAAGAAAGGGAAAAATCAAGGTAAAAGCGAAAACCACTGAGGCGATGATGGCCGGAGTCGTCAATGTCCTCCACGGTTGGGAGGGCGATGCGAATGAATCTCGGTTAACGGAATTGGAGGCTCGCGACCCGGTCACAGGGTACACGGAGATGCGGGCGCTTGCATGTCGAATCAGAAAGGGTTAATTTACTTCCATGTGAAATCATCATTCCCCTCACCCCATCCCTCTCCCCAGCGAGACTGTGTCGCAATATGAAAAAAACCGATTTTTCGGCAAAGGGGGAGAGGCGGTCGGGTGGAAAAGATTTAGAGCGGTAACCTTTAGCCGTTCGGATCCAGACGTGCCAGGGGTATGAAAACGTTCTACTTTATACAATCGGCGACTTTCCATAATCTAAAAGACCCGCATTCTAAAGCTTTGGAACCCGACTGCCTTTCCCCTCCGCTTGGCGATTATGACACAGTCTCAGCGGGGAGAGGGGAGGGTGAGGGGGCCTCATGTCAAGAAATAAACACGTTCGTAATAGTCTCAGAAGGAAAGGAGCAGAACATGAAATTTGCAGATCGAATGGGGGATATTGAGCTTTCAGGAATTAGGAAGATTCTTGATCTTGCTGAGAAAATGAAGGACCCGGTTAACTTCAGCATTGGCAGACCTGATTTCGACGTCCCTCAACCCTTAAAAGACGATGCCAAGCATTGGATCCAGGAGGGATATAACAAGTATACGGTTTCCCGAGGGGACCCGATGTTGATTGAGAAACTCCACGACCATCTCAAGAAGAGAAGGATGATCTTTGAGGATGTCATTGCCACCGTGGGGGTGGCTGGAGGATTGACCTTGGTGTTCACTGCCCTCGTCAATCCAGGAGACGAAGTCCTTTTCCCCGACCCTTATTTCCTCAACTATTACTATATGACCAAATTGATGGGGGGCGTTCCTAAGTTTATCAACACGTATCCTGATTTCAGGCTCCGGGCGGAAGAGATCGAAAAGAAGATTACCAGGAAGACGAAGTTTATGATTATCAACAGTCCTAGCAATCCAACCGGACAGGTCTACACCCGTGAGGAGCTGGAGATGGTGGTCCAGATCGCGAGAAAACACGATCTTTTCATCGTCTCTGATGATATTTATGAAAAGTTCATCTATGACGAACCAAATCCACTTTTTATCGGTCAGATATATGAGAAGACGATCATTCTCAATGGATTTTCGAAGAGCTGGGCTATGACGGGATGGCGTTTAGGCTATGTGGCTGGTCCCAAAGAATTCATTACCAAAGTGATACCGATCCAACAATACTTTTATAGTTGCCCACCTGCTTTTGCCCAGCGGGTCGGAGTAAAGGCACTCGATTATGATGTCAGCAATCATGTAGCTGACTACAGAAGAAAACGGGACCTCATTTATGACGGCTTGAGCGAGAAGTATCATGTGACCAAACCCCGTGGCGCTTTCTATATCTTTCCCGAAGCCCCCGGGAAAGATGCAGAAAAATTCGTGGAGAAGGCACTCCAGAACAATGTCTTCATGATCCCCGGGAACTCTTTCTCGCAGCGGTCAAGCCATTTTCGTATCTCCTTTGCCGTGCCCGATGAAATGATCATGAGAGGCGTGGAGATACTTAATAAACTCGTCTAGTGTCACCATCGGGGATCGTGGAAATCCCTCGCCTTCAGGCGAAGTGGAAATAGGCGAAATGTGAACAGAGAGAACATAAGCCAAATACGGAAACGAACCCAACCAGTCTGTCATACCCGCGAAAGCGGGTATCCAGCGGGTTATTTTTTTCAGATTCTCTTCTGGATTCCTGCTTCCGCAGGAATGACGAAGAGGAGGGAATGAGAACCGAAGTCGACTTGAAGTCGCCATGTTTTTGGAACCCCTCGCCTTTAAGGCGAGGGCGGATTCAGCTGCAAAAATGCGTGAGCGTTTTTTCGCCGGGTGGGGAAAGGAGAGGAAATGAAAAAAAAGATTTTGCAGAGCGACCGTTGGCCGAAGCCAAAAGGGCCCTATTCTGTGGCCCTCTCTTTTAATCATCTGCTCTTCATATCAGGTCAGGGACCTGCCTATGCTGATACGGGTGAGATCGTCAAAGGGGATTTTAACGAGCAAGCCCGTGTGGTCTTTGAGAATCTGCAAATGATCTTGGAAGATGCGGGTTCATCGTTAGAGCATGTCTTGAAGGCTACGGTCTTCTTGAGCGATATGAACAATTTCTCTAAGATGAATGAAATCTATGGGCGGTATTTCAAGAAAGATCCACCGGTTCGTACAACCGTTCAGGTGGCCCGCCTGCCCTTTGATATTATGCTGGAGGTAGACGTCATCGCTTACTTACCTAAATAGGGTCTTTCGCCACTCGTTCGGGTATTGACCCATTCGACGACGCTTCCTCGGCCTGAGAACGGATCGAAGGCAAGCGTCGCTCAGGGTCAACCCTGAGCGTTCGACTGATCTCACGCCGAAGTCGAGCCCAGGCCGCTTGTCCTGAGCGCAGTCGAAGGATTAGGCCGGGGAGTCGAAGGGTTGACTTTTTTTGTGAACTTATATAACGTTAGAGCAAGTTTGAAAGGTCAAAAACGAAAGGAGGTGCGGCAAGTATTTAGATAAACCAATTCTTGATTTTAAAGGAGGGAGGAAATGAAAAAGACAATTTGGTTGGTTCTTTTGATTGTGGGTTTGGCGTTTAGCTTTCCTGGAGTTGGGTATACTCAAAAAGTGATTCGTATAGGGGATGCAGGCGCTTTTACAGGGGATGCAGCGGCTCCCTGTATGGAGATTTACAATTCAGCTCAGATTGCGATCGATGAATGGAATGCGAAGGGCGGCATCAAGGGGATGAAAATTGAGCATCCCATGGGTGATGACGCCATGGACCCGGCCCAGGCCGTCAACGTAGCTCAGAAATTCTGTGCTGACGATTCGATGCTCGGTGTCATTGGCCCGCCCATGAGCCATACGGCCCAGGCTACATTGAAAATCTACAGCGGTTGCGACCTCGTCAATATTACCACGGCTGCCTCAAAACCAGACCTAACGGAGCAGGGCTTTAAGAACTTTTTTAGGGTCAATGCGAGAAACGACGCGCACGGGTGGAACTGCGCCCTCTTCATGACTAAGAATCTCAAGGCGAAAAAGGTCGCTGTGCTAAACGAGAAGGTCGCTTACTGTGAGAACATCGCATCGGAAACGATCAAAGGGCTCAAGAAATTAGGGATGAAGGATAGTGATATCATGCAGGATACCATTGTCGCCGGGGCCAAGGATTTTTCACCGGTCCTGACCAAAGTGAAGGCTTTCAACCCTGATATCTTGTTCTTCGTCGCCACGACTGCCCCGGATCAGGCCATCGGTGTGCGCCAGGCAAAAGAGCTGGGGATTAAAGCAAAATTCTTCGGAACAGAGGGTGCACGGGATAAGAAAGATTTTATCCAGGCCTCCGAAGGAGCTGCAGAGGGTGCCTATGTCTATCACTTTGCACCTGATGTGTTTGCCATTCCAGCAGCAGCCAACTACATTAAGAAATTCGAAGGCAAATACGGTTCGATCAGCGGTTTCGGCCCCCCGGCCTATGAGGCGGCCAATATTCTTCTGGCGGCAATCGACAAGGCAGGAAAGGCCAATAAGTTGAACCGTAAAGAAGTTTTGGCAAATGTGGCTGCTACAAAGAATTTCAAAGGAATTCTGGGTTTCCCAGTCACCTTTGACCCAAAGGGCGATCTGGCAGGCGGCGCCACTTACTTCTTCCAGGTCGTAGGAAAAGATTTCAAACAACTCGCTGTCATGACCGGAAAATAACAACCAATAGGTCGGTCTATGATTTCTCAAGAAAGGTCCTGATCCATTTCCATTGATCAGGACCTTTCTTTATTCCTGTGTCCTTGGGTCAAAGAGATGGATATCTATCTTCAACAATTACCTCAACAGTTAGTCAACGGTCTGACCCTTGGCGGCGTCTATGCCTTGATCGCCATCGGCTATACGATGGTCTACGGCATTCTCTCCATGCTCAATTTCGCCCATGGGGAGGTCTATATGATCGGGGGTTTTATTGGATGGTGGGTCCTTTATCTCCTGAGCAGGGGAAATGTCCCCATCCTCCATGCCTCTCTGATCATCTCTTTGATGATTATCGTTGCCATGGCTCTAAGCGGTTTACTGGGAGTGATCATTGAACGGTTTGCTTATCGCCCTCTTCGGAAAGCGCCCCGCATGAATCTTCTCCTCAGTGCGCTCGGCGTTTCCATATTCTTACAGAATCTCGTTTTGAACTATCAAGGAGCAAAGGCACGCTCTTTCCATGTCTCTTCACTCATTCCTGAGAGCCTCCGTGTCATTGAGGCAGGAGGTGTCGTCTTCTCGTTCATGAGGATTCTCGTGATCGTTGTCGCATTTGGCCTGATGGCTCTCTTGACCATCTTGATCAAGAAGACAAAGGTGGGAAAAGCCATGCGAGCCACGGCTCAGGATACCGAAGCCGCGACGTTTATGGGTATTGACGTGGACCGGATCATTGTCCTGGTATTTCTGATCGGTTCTGCTCTGGGAGGGGCAGCAGGAACGCTTGTCGGACTGCTCTTCACCCAGGTCGATTATTATGTTGGTTTTCAGGCAGGGCTGAAAGGATTCACTGCCGCTGTCCTCGGAGGAATTGGAAATATCTTCGGTGCCATGATCGGTGGTATTCTTCTCGGTTTAATCGAATCACTGGCCACGACCTTCTTCCCGGCCACTTACAAGGATGTGGTGGCATTTATCATTCTTATTCTTGTCCTCATCTTCAGGCCGTGGGGTCTGATGGGAGAGAAGATTACGGAAAAGGTTTAATGGAACAAGATCTTGCAAGAGAAGAGGGGAGCCGAAGGGACAAAGCGATCCTTTGTTTGGCCATCGGGATCATCCTTGCCATTGCTCCTTTGCTCATGCCGAATAATTACTGGCTGAGAATCTATAACGTAACGGGCCTCTTCGTCATGCTTGCCTTGGGACTGAACGTTGTGGCAGGATTTGCCGGGTTGTTGGACTTATCCTATGTTGCTTTTTTCGGCATTGGTGGTTATACGTATGCTTTTTTATCCTCAAACCACTTCAATATCCATTTATCCTTTTTACTCGTGCTCCCCCTTTCCGCACTCATCACCATGGGTTTTGGATTCGCCTTAGGGTCGACCAGTTTACGATTGAAAGGAGATTATCTGGCCATCGTTACGTTGGCGTTTGCTCAAATTTTTAGATTGTTATTGCTCAACCTCGACCGGCCCATCAATATCACGGGAGGGGTCAATGGGATCTACAATCTCGATCCGATCCACTTTTTTGGGTTAAGCATTGAATCTCCAATTGCCACTTCATACATCATCTGGTTTTTTGCTGTGATCGTCGTCCTCGGGTCATTCCGGATCAAGAAATCGAGATTAGGAAGAGGCTGGGAAGCCATTCGTGAGGATGAACTTGCCGCAGAAGCAATGGGCGTCAATACAACGAAGATGAAACTCTTGGCCTTTGCGGGAGGTGCCTTCGTTGCGGGTGCGACGGGAACTCTGTTTGCCTCCCTTCAAGAATCTGTTTTCCCCAACAATTTCGATTTCCCACAGCTCGTCATCATCTACTGTATGGTGATCCTGGGAGGGCTGGGAAATATTGTCGGGGTGGTCCTGGGAGCCATCCTTCTGTCCATTCTTCCAGAGTTTTTGAGGGAATATGGTGCTTACCGAATGATGTCCTACGGGCTGATCTTGATTGTGCTCATAGCGCTTCGACCCCAGGGCAT
>Ga0315282_10009704_pt1 | contig 15259 bp, 18 predicted proteins | sample YL17G07_20_MG_FD_203693 | JGI IMG/M metagenome (GOLD analysis project Ga0315282, IMG submission 203693) | Sediment microbial communities from Yellowstone Lake, YNP, Wyoming, USA - YL17G07_20 | ecosystem: Environmental > Aquatic > Freshwater > Lake > Sediment | place: USA: Wyoming | collected... | reverse complement strand
CTGGCTGAGCTGAAGAGCCTAGCCGATTCAATCGGCATGACCGGCGGGAAGGCGTTGGTGCTGAAGAAACGCGTCGTCCACTTGTCACAGCTGTGACAGAGGAAGCAAAATTGGAACTTGTGCCCCCACGACCCAGGCACACGTCACACCTGTGACATGGCCAGCACGCGAGCTAAATACATACGTTAAATTTGGCAAAATAAGCACAAATTATCCCTAATTCTAGCTACAGAAAGTTGTTGAAAAGAGTTTAAAGTGATGTGAACAAATAATTTTGGCAATATGGTTTACTAAACTGAATGAAAAATTCGAGAGAGGTGCTCGCGTGAAGGCCGAGATCGCGGTTATCGGAGGATCGGGCGTTTATGCCCTCGACCTACTAAAGAAACCGGAAACTATTGTGATAGAAACCCCGTACGGTAAATCCCCTGAGATAGTCGTTGGCGACCTTGAGGGCCGCCGCGTCGCATTCCTGCCCCGCCACGGCAAGGGGCACACCACACCACCCCACCTGATAAATTACCGCGCGAATATTTGGGCGCTCAAGGAGCTGGGCGTTGAGCGTGTGCTGGCCACTACAGCATCCGGATCGCTCAATCCGAGGATGCGGCCGGAAGGGCTTGCACTGCTCTACCAATTTGTGGATTTAACCAAGTGTCGGCCGATGACTTTCTACGAAGGAGGGGAAGGAAAGGTTGTGCACATCGATGTGACTTACCCCTATTGCCCCGAGATCCGAGACGTCCTTATTCGAACCGCCAAGAATGTAGGAATCAAACTATTTCCCAAGGCCACGTACGCTTGCACCGATGGACCGCGCTTCGAGACGGCCGCGGAGATCAAGGCGATTCGCCACATGGGCTGCGATCTCGTCGGAATGACCAACGTGCCTGAGTGCGTGCTGGCCAGAGAGCTAGAAATCTGCTACTCCGCCGTTGCTATCGTGACAAATTTTGCAGCCGGAATCACAAAGAAAAAGCTTACGCACGCCGAGGTGGCAGAACTTATGGCCGCCAACATAGAACGGGTCAAAAAACTGATGTTCACGGCAATACCATTGATTCCTAAAAAACGTTCCTGTACGTGCGGTGAGGCGCTGAAAGGGGCGGTCGTCAAAGTCTAAAAATCATTCGTACAGGTCCTCGTAGTATTCAGGTGGTTCAACTTCGTACTCCCTCTCTGGTAATTTCTTCTTCTTTTTACCCTTCTCCTCTATGACCGCAACTTGCTTTGGCTCCTTACCCTTTTCACTGATCTTGTAGGCAGTTGGTTTTTTCAGCTTGCCTTTATAGCTGCATCGGGGGCAGACAAGCCTGGCGCTCCTTCCAGACTTCTTTGGCAATAGCATGCTCCCGCACTTCGGGCAAAACTCCATGTGATCACCAAAATTAATGATTAGTTTTAGTGGTGGGGACCGCTTATAAAGCTATCGTTGACTTGTTGACTAATGTTGAATAGCGGCATCTAAAGTCTAAGGCTGTCATTCCCCGCGCCTGCTTCCTCGAAGGTGATTTAATCCGATTTTAGTGCCCGGATTGCCCTGGGTAAAAAGTCAGAACTTGACTTTTTTGCTGTAATACGGTATGCCCTCTTTGAACACTACTACGATTTCTCCCCTAGTTACGTATGCCGATAACATCGAGAATACATACGCAGTATTGGAGAAAAGTGAGGTGATCGGAGGAATGAGATCCCCCGAGCTGACCTTACCGTCCTCGATCCCAACTCCTTCTTCTCGGAGGTATGACTCAAGATCTTCTTTGGTGGAGAATATGGGCGTCCTTTTGCCCAGAATTTTCTCGAACATCTCCCCAAGCGAGTAGAACACCCCGTCCTCCATCTTATCCAATAATGACTTCGGCTGTTTTTCTTCAGCGCGTTCTAATCCATCCATATGAATGTGCATGATTACTCCATCAATTTTTTTATCATTTCAACCAAATTAAGGTTGGGCTGTTTTTGAGTTCAACAAAATGAACTGTTTAAGAGAAAAACACGTATTCACTTGAAATACCCGATAAGCGCAAAAAATTAATAGGGTGTGAAATGGCCAAGAAAAAACTCAAACACAGAGTAAAGAAGAGACGCAATACTGAGAGAAGGCCTCATTCTCCTAGGATTTTAAGACAATCCTCCGCGCGCGATGTTAAGAGGAAACGTGAAAGAGACGGAGGGGATTCACCAGCTTCATCTTGGTCTTCGGTGAATATCAACAACACGACCTACACCTGGGGGGCGGGTTCCGCACCGCCGAGTGGATCTAGAAGTGAGACTAAGAGTAAACCCGAAAGAATCGAGAAAAACCCTAAACTTGAAGTTGAGAGAGAGCGGAATAGAGTCGAAGGAAAGCACAAAAGTGAAATCGAGAAGAAACGCGAAATAGAGCGGAAAAACATTGCCTTTTTCAAAAAGTGGGCAATTGCACCTTCACCAGTATCCGGAACTGTAGAAATCGAGGAAAAGACCAGAAGTGAGGTTAAGAAGGGCCGTGAAAAAGCCTTTAAAAAACCTGCGTACGAAGCTAAGAAAAAAAGTAAAACCACTACACAAATGCCTAAGCACAAAGTTAAGAGAAGACGCAAGACCGCCGAGAAAAGTCCTACACACAAAGTTGATGTTGAACAAGAAATAGTCGGTGAAAGGATACCAACAGCTGTTGTGATGGAAAAAATGCCGTTGATCGTGGAGGAAGAGTCGAAACGTGAAGTTAAAATGGGACTGGGAATAACCGAGGCACCTGAAGTTCAAGTGGAACACGATATATCCGAGAAAAAACCCAAACGTGAAACCAAGAGAGAACGCGCAATAACCGAGGAAGAGATAATGCCCGAGGTTGCTGGAGAGAATGTAATGCCCGCGGCCGCGGAGGAAAAAATACCACCATTGATCGTAGAAGAAAAAGCAGAGGGTGAAGTTAAGATTGGACTCGGGATAACCGAGGAGCTAAAGGTAATGCCAACGGGGATATCTTCCCTCGATGGACCTATAGGGGGCGGTTTTCCATCTGGATCCCTGGTGTTGTTGGTGGGTGAGATAGGATCTGGCTATAATGAATTTGCCATGACTTCTTCAGTCATGTTGGCAGCGACCAAGGCGGGCAAACTTACAAGACCGCCTGGGGAGAACATAGTGCTTCCGGAGGAGATTTGGTGGGTGACCTTTACTCGCAAGCAATCGGATTTGATGAGCGAGATGTCTCCAAGCTTCGACGGCGACCTCTACGACCTATTCAACAAGCAATCCAACTTCAAGGATCTGTCCGAGGCCTATTTCGCAACTTCCTCGGTGCCGCTTGAGTGGGTGTCGAAGAGGCCTGTGGAGGAAGGAAATAACGGGGAGATGCTCGCGACAGTTGGGAAAATGCTAGCAGGGGTTTATAATCTTGCGGAAAGGTCGACCTCCAAACCGAAGGGCCTGTTAAACTCACTCGCTGACTTCCTAACAAAAAAGGGCCCAAACAACGTCGTGATCCTAAACACACTGACGGACCTCGCAATGCTGTATTCTGAATCCGAGACTGATTGGTATGAATTCATGATATTTCTCCGTGGGCTACAACGTGCAACCAAAGAATGGGGCGGCATAATCTATGCAAGCCTGGACGCCAACCTGCTCGAAAAGCACATGGAGCAGGAGATCGCGGCTTGCGTCGATGGGGTGTTGAATTTCGAGTGGGTGCAGGCTGGTCCGTCAGAGCGGAGACGCACCTTGTACATAAAGAAATTCAGACGTCTGCCATCATCCGCGATTGGGGCCTCCATGAGGTTTAACGTCAATCTTACTTCCAACGTTGGTTTGCAGGTGACCAAGACCGAGTTGATCGAGGGGTTGAAGTCGTAATCTCTTTGAATATAATCCACCCCACAGAGTACAGTGAGTAATAGTCGTATCCATCATTTTTCTGATTTTGCGACATTTGGGCAAAAATTACTTTAAATATCTCCACAAACGCTCATGGCCAAGTTCGCCCAGTCTCTGCCTCACTAACTTTTTTAATTCAAGCGCCCCCTCGCCAGTCTTTGCAGACATCGGCACTAGAATATCTGACCACTGCCTCCAAGGTGGCGACATCCCCAATTTTTCACAAATATTATTGAGCACATCATCTCGTTCATCCGGATAGATTATGTCGATCTTGTTCGCCACCACAACGGGGCGAATCTCAAGCTCATTAAGGAACTGAAACATCTCGATATCGACAGGCAGCTGCCCCCTGCCCTCCCAGCGCTGAATTATCTCGCCGAAAGCTCTTGAGTCTATCACCTGAATCGCAAAAAGTATGTCTTGCCTGTGAGTTTCAAGGTAGTGGACTATTTCTGTCTTGATCGCCTCCTGCTTGTCTTTGCTAATGCCTGCCATGTAACCAAATCCTGGCATGTCGACAAAATCGAGCTCGCCGTGACTATAGCGAGATATCTTACGAGTGACGCCTGGACGCCTTCCCACTAGAACGCGTTCCCCAGTGAGCCGCCTTATCACGCTTGACTTGCCGACGTTTGAACGACCTACCAGTATGATCTCCATATCCGCACAGATCCCATTTTGTAAAACCCCAATTAAACAAACTTTGGAATGATAATCACAAACGAGAAAGATTAAAACAACATCAAACTACAATCGTTAAGGTCATAGCATGGCCAACATTGCTCTAACTCACGCCACGGTTGTGACTATGAATCCCCGCCGCGAAATAATCCGTGACGGCGCGGTAGCGATAGATGGAAACAAGATCGTCGAAGTCGGCAAAACTGCAGAGATTAAATCGCGGCATTCAATCTACATCGAGCTGGACTGCACCCATAAGCTGGTTCTGCCTGGATTGATCGACTGCCATGACCATATGGCGCAGGCGCTCATCCGGGGCTGTGCTGACGACATGGCGCTGATCCCCTGGCTTACATCCAGAGTGTGGCCCCTTCAAGGCGCGTACACAAAGGAAGATGGTAAGCTCAGCGCCCAGTTGTGCTGTTTGGAGATGATAAAATCCGGCACCACCACCTTCGTCGAATGCCATCTCCATACTCGATATGGGTTCGAGGGCATCGCCAAAACTGTCGAATCGATTGGAATCCGAGGTGTGCTTTCGAAATCTGTGATGGACGTTCCTGGATACGCTGACAGACCGAACGCGCTGCCCAAGAGTATGATCGAGACGGGCGAGGCTTCGATGAAAGAAGCGCTGACGATGATCAAAAAGTGGCACGGGAAGGCTAACAACAGGATTCACGTTTGGTTCGGACCCCGCACCCCGGGCGCCTGCACCGTGGATTTCTATCGCGAGATAGCAGAGCGGGCCCGCGAGCACAACACTGGAATCACCATACATCTCGCCGAGGTCAAGGAGGACGTTGAATACATGCGCAAAGAGTTCGGGATGACGCCGATTCAATTCATGGACCACTGCGGACTGGTGGGCAGGCATGTGATATACGCCCACGGTGTATGGTTGCCGAAGGAGGACTTTGCCAAGCTGCACGAGACAGGCGGGACCGTGTGTCATTGTCCATCGAGCAACCTGAAGCTAGCTTCTGGCATTGCACCCATACCGAGCATGCTCAAGGCGCGAGTCAACGTGGCATTAGGCTGCGACGGCGGCCCGAGTAATAACTCCTATGATTTGATCCGCGAGATGAAGCTAGCAGCGGTCATCCACAAGGGATATTTGCACGACCCCGAGGTCCTCCCGGCTGAGACCGCTCTGGAGATGGCAACATCGAACGGCGCGCACGCTATGCTCTGGGGAGAAAATTTAGGTTCGCTCGAGCCAGGGAAGCTCGCCGACGTCATAGTTATCAACCAGAGGAAGCCTCATCTCGTTCCAGTACGCAACCCGATCTCGAACCTAGTGTACGCGGCGAGCGGCAGCGACGTCGACACAGTCATCATAGATGGAGAAATCATCATGCAGGGGCGGGAGGTCAAGACCATCGACGAGCGAGGTGTGATCGAGCGGGCGCAGGAAATTGGGCTCGAGGTCGACAAACGTTTGGGGTTGAACATCGGACCTAAATGGCCGGTGGTGTAATGCCCCTCGACAGCTTCTTTAGACCTTCATCGGTTGCGGTGATTGGAGCATCAAGGGAGCCGGGCAAGCTCGGACACGAGGTACTTAAAAACATCATCGAGGCTGGGTTCAAGGGTGAGATTTACCCAATCAATCCGAAGGCCGACGAGGTTCTAGGGCTGAAATGTTATCATTCTATTAAGGAAATCCCCTCGGGTGTCGACCTCGCTGTGGTTATCGTGCCCTCGAGGCTCGTTCCCTCCGTGATTGCAGACTGCGGAGAAAAGAGCATCCGCGCTGCGATAGTGATATCCGGGGGCTTCGGCGAGACGGGTCCTGCGGGGGCAGACCTGGAAAGCCAGATGCTGGAGGCGGCGAAGCGATGGGGCGTCCGCATCATCGGGCCGAACTGCCAAGGGGTCAACAGCACCTCGGTCGGACTGTGCGCCAGCTGGCCGTTGATCAAATCTAAGGGGCCTATCTCGATCGTATCCCAGAGCGGCACCATAGCCGCGGCGGTGGCGTGCTGGGTGGACGAGGAAGTCGTGGGGATAAGCAAGCTTGTGGCGCTGGGAAACAAGTGCGACGTCGATGAGACGGAGCTGCTCTCCTACCTCGCGGATGATCCTGAGACGGGGGTCGTAGCACTATACATCGAAGGGGTGCGGAACGGCAGGAGGTTCATGGAGGTAGCAAGGGCTGCAACCTCCAAAAAGCCCGTGGTCGTGCTCAAGGGTGGACGGACGGAGAAGGGAGCTGAGGCCGTCCTTTCCCATACTAGGTCGCTCGCCGGCTCGGACGCAGTATTTGATGCCGCGTTCAAACAGGCTGGAGCTATACGTGCCTTGGACGTGGAGGAGCTCTTCGACATCTGCAAGGGCTTCGCTTGCCTGCCCACGCCAAGGGGTAAAAACGTCGTGATAGTGACGAGCTCGGGGGGATCTGGAATCCTGGCAACTGACGCATGCGAAGATCTCGGCTTGAGGGTAGTGGACCTTCCTGTTGATGCCCGGGATGCCCTGAGGGGAAAACTGCCGCCGGAGTGCATATTGCGAAACCCACTCGACCTCACGGGGAGCGCGACGTCGCAGGTCTACGATGAGGTCCTGACTGCGCTCGACGCCGCTGAATGGGTCGACTCAGTCATTGTGATTGTCGGCGACCCAATGCTAGGTATAGCTGACGTCATCGCCAAACACTTCGATCTGGGAAAGACGTTGGTGCCCGTGATGCTCGGGGGCGGCCAAGTGGAGGCAGAGGAGAGGAAGAAGCTTCAAAAATTGCGCGTGGCGGTTTATTCAAGTCCCGTGAGGGCTGCACGAACTCTTGCGGCCATGGCTTTAATTTGAATCTTTATTTCGTGTTTTTTTAAACCCGCTAGCTGATCGCCCTACTTCCACAGAGGTCTAAAGATACACCAATTTCCGTACCAGTAATCGATAAGTGGAAAGGTCTCCGGCTTGGCGAGTTTCATGATGATTTTACTAGTGTCCTCTTCTAGAATTTTCTTTTTTTCTTTCTTGGTCATCATTCTCATCCACCAAATTTTGGAATATCTGTATAAGGTCTTATCACAATTTTGTACTTGAGCGATTCTTCTCCTGGAATTATAGATGCAGTGACGTCCAATAATTTTCTAAAAACCTTAAATTCACCTCCACGACAGTCTAAAATGTGATAAGTTGGGGATCGCTGAAACGATAGTCGAGAACGCTCCTGGCAAACGGGTATTATTGATGGGGAATGAAGCTATCGCGAGGGGGGCGATAGAGGCTGGGGTCAGGGTAGCAGCATCCTACCCAGGCACGCCCGCGTCCGAGATCATGGAAACCCTCGCGCTGGCCGCACCAAAGCTCGGGTTCCACGCCGAGTGGTCGACGAACGAGAAGGTGGCGTTCGAAGTTGCGGCCGGGGCAGCGATCACTGGCGTTAGGGCCCTGACGTCGATGAAGAACGCCGGCTTAAATTGGACGATGGACATGTTCATGACCTTGGTCTACGGCGGGGTCAGGGGTGGATTCGTCATAGCTGTAGCCGATGATCCGGACGCTCACTACTCATCGAACGAGCAGGACACGCGGTTCGCTGCATTCTACGGCGAAATTCCTTGCCTGGAGCCGGCCGACCAGCAGGAGGCTAAGGACATGACCCGTTACGCGTTTGAACTCTCCGAGCAACTCGAGCTTCCCGTGATGATCAGATCTGCTACACGCCTCAGCCACGCCTCCGGCGACGTCGAGCTAGGGAAAATTCAGAAGCTGGATCGAAAACCCGTCTTCGACAAGCACTGGAAGATGCCATATCGATGGAACGTCTACGGGCCTCCTGGACCTGTAGAGAAACATAAATGGCTTCACTCCAGGATTCCGCTCTCCAAAAAGGCCGTTGAAAAACTGCCCTGGAACAAACTCGAGATGAAGGGGCGGCCGAAGCTGGGTATCATCGCGTCCGGCCTTGGGGCAAGCTATGCTCGAGACGCCGTCAGAAGGCTAGGACTTGAGGGAAAAATTGCGTTCCTAAAGGTAGGGGCTCCGACACCTTTGCCCGAGCAACTCGTGGGTCGCTTGCTGAAAGCCGTCAATACTGTTTTTATCGTTGAGGAGGGAGATCCGCTCGTCGAACTTCAGGTCAAGGTCCTCGCCAAGGATATCAATCCAAAGGTCAAGGTGTCAGGAAAGCTTACCGGTGTGCTGCCTCCTGTTGGGGAGATAAACACCGATATCGTTGGCGATGCCTTAGCGAAATTGGCAGGAGTTAGATCGCGGACGGACAAGGCCCGTGAACTGGCTAGGACTAAAGTCAGCAAGCTCGTTGCCCCCCGCTCATCCACGTTGTGCGCCGGCTGCCAGCACCTAGGAAGCTACTGGGCTCTGAAGCAGGTACTGCGTAAGTTGGGGGGTAGCGTGCCGATCGTCAACGGTGACATAGGCTGCTACGAACAGGGGGGCTATGGAATATTTTCGAAGTCGATGAAGCCGAGCTTTTCGTCCATATCAGTGCGCTACCTCATTGATTCGCCGTACGAAACGCTGGACACCAACTATATCATGGGCGCCGGCCTGGGGCTGATGCAGGGGGAGTTTCACGCCGGCTACAAGGATGGAGCAATCGTAGCTGTGGCCGGGGACTCGACCTTCTTCCACGCTTGCATCCCGGCGGTGATAAACGCCGTTCACAATAAGGCCAAAGGTGTCTTTCTGGTCATGGATAACTCATGGACTGCTATGACCGGGCATCAGCCGAACCCTGGGACAGGCGTGACCGCGACCGGACAACCCACAAAAACATTGTACATCGAGGATATCGCCAAGGCATGCGGAGTGGAGTACGTCAAGGTAGTCGATCCTTTTGACCTGAAAGCAACTCAGGCCGCGCTGGAGGACGCCATGAAGACCGACGGCTTCGCGGTGGTAATCGCCCGCAGAGTTTGTACCCTTCAGGCTCAGCGCCAGAAAAAATTTGTTGGTAAGAAAATAGTGGTAAACCCGGAGAAGTGCACAAGTTGTAAGCTCTGCGTTAGCCTCGGATGCCCGGCAGTAGTTTTCAAGGACAAGAAGGGTGGCATCGACACGATATTGTGCAACGGCTGCGGGATGTGCGTCCAGGTTTGCCCGACGGGAGCTTTGAGCGCAGGGGAGTGAAATGGAGGTCAACCTGATAGTCGCCGGCGTTGGCGGCCAAGGGAGCGTTTTGGCTTCCCACATCGTGGCGATGGCCGCGATAAAGGAGGGCCTCCGCGCGAGGGTTGGCGAGACTTTCGGCGCCGCGATGAGGGGGGGAGCCGTCGCCAGCCACGTCAGATTGGGCAAAAAGATTTATTCCCCACTGGTATCCAAGGACGGAGCTGACCTAGTCCTGGCTCTGGAGCCCCTCGAGGGCATTCGAAATTCAGTTAGATATCTACGGAAGGGCGGGTTGCTTTTGACCAACACCCGAGCTTGGAGCCCCACCGACGTGAACATCGGGCTGGCCGAATACCCTAACATGAAAACGATAGAGGGCGCCCTCAAAAAGCTCGGCGGCAGGGCGGTCGGCATCGACGCCACCTCGCTCGCTCAGAAGGCCGGCAACGTCCGCGCGATGAACGTCGTCATGCTCGGCGCCCTAGCTAGAACAGGAAAGCTGCCCGTGTCGGTAAATTCAATAAAGCAGGTGGTCCAGGAGAACGTTCCAAAGGGCACCGAAGAGATCAACCTCCGTGCATTTGAGTTAGGGCTTAAGGCAATACGGCAGGGATAAATCTTCCAAGGGGATTCATCATTTTGGGGCGAGCCTTGGACATTCTGAAGATAGAGGATCTCAGCGTCGAAATTGCCGGGAAGATGATACTCAAAAATATCGACCTGACCGTTCCGAAGGGGGAGATTCACGTCCTCCTCGGCCCAAATGGATCTGGAAAGACATCTTTGATACAGACGATCATGGGGCTCTGCAGCTGCAACGTAGTTTCTGGTAAGATTTGGTTCGATGGAGTAGATATCACAGGCATGCCGATAAACGAGCGGGTTGATCTAGGGATAGGCATAGCTTTTCAGAACCCCCCGGCAATAAGGGGAGTTAAACTGGGCCACGTCGTACGCAGTTTTCTCGAAGGAAAAGGTCAAGCTGTGGGGAGAGATATCAAGCTGGCTCGAGCCGTGAACTTCCCGATCGAGTTTTTGGACAGGGACTTAAACCTAGGTTTTTCAGGTGGGGAAATAAAGAGATCCGAGATTTTGCAAGTGCTGGCACAAAGGCCAAAATTCGCGATATTGGATGAACCTGATTCCGGGGTGGATGTCGAAAACTTGGAAGTCATCGGCAAGGCGATCAACAACTTTCTTGAAGGACGCTCCGGTTTGATCGTGACCCACCTAGGCCACATCCTCAATCACGTGAAGACGGATGTAGCCCATGTGCTCATCAGTGGAAGAGTCGCCTGTTCTGGGAAATCCACCAAAGTCCTCAGTCAGATCTTGAAGGAGGGCTACAGGTGGTGCGAGAGGTGCTTGAGGGAGAAGGAGGTAGAGAAATGCAGGGAAAAAAGGAGAAAGCGCTGAATGCTAAGGAAAAGCCAGCGGCCCTCGGCCCAGACCTAGACATCAATAGTTTCACGAGGGACGTCAAACCTTGGCGATATGGTCCGATCCATTCTCTCTCAAGTGACATTACCCAACAGTCACTAAAAGTCGGTATCAGGCCCGATGAAAAGGGAAGGGCTGGCACATACTTTCAAATAGATCATTCGACCGTCTTCCGCGCGACTCAGAAAATGTTTGAGGGAAAGGCTGAAGTAATGAGCACAGAGGAAGCATTTGAAAAATATGATTGGATGGATGATTACTGGTGGAAAGTCGTGGACGTTGACGCGGATAAATACACCGCACTTGCTGAGATGGAGTGGGATAAGGGCTACTTCATCAGGGCATTGGAGGGCCAGAATATCACATTGCCCCTACAGGCGTGTCTATTCATCTCTAAGGACAACTTAAACCAAAACGTCCATAACATCATAATAGCCGAGCCTAATTCTGAAATGCAGATAATAACCGGCTGCACAATTCACCCCAACGTCCAGCGAGGACTTCATGTTGGTATTTCGGAGTTTTTTGTTAAGGAGGGGGCGAAGCTCACCTTCACCATGATCCATAACTGGGCCCAGAATTTTGATGTTCGTCCCAGGACTGGGGCCATGATAGAAGATGGCGCCACGTTTGCAAATAACTACGTGTGCCTAAAGCCGGTGAAGAGCCTTCAGATGTATCCCGTCGCCTACTGCAAGGGAGTCAACTCAAGGGTTAGGTTTAACTCCATCCTGTACGGAGCCGAAAATTCTAACCTAGATGTCGGATCGAAAGTGATCCTACAAGCCGCTGGCAGTAGAGGAGAGGTGACTACCCGGGCCATAGCCTCCGACAACTCTCAGATATACGCCCGAGGCTTGCTTATTGGGGAGCACGAGGATAGTAAGGCGCATCTAGAGTGCAGAGGTCTCCTGCTTTCCAACAGCTCGTCTATACATGCAATCCCCGAACTAATCGCGAAGGTGAAAGGTGCCGAGCTCTCCCACGAAGCCGCAGTGGGCAAGATAGCGGAGGATCAAATACAGTATTTAATGGCGAGGGGGTTCTCAGAGTCGGAGGCCGTGGCGCTTATCGTCAGGGGATTTATGGACGTAAGCATCTTTGGCCTACCAAGTCAACTGCAGGAAGAGATCAAGAAAATGGTCGACATAACGACTGCGAGGGTTCTTTAAATTTTTGTTATTTTCGGATACAAAACACTTATATAGATAAATTTGTTATATAGATAACAGTGTTTCATATGTGTAATGGGCATTGTGGACATGCTTATCCCGAGCGCGGATGGATCCAATTCCTAATACTCAGGATATTGTACGAAAATCCCATGCACGGCTATCGACTATTAGAGGAGCTTGAAAGGAGAAGTTCCGGCTGTCATAGGCTTGAACCTGGGTCGATCTACACAATCCTGAGAAGGATGGAAGCGAGAGGCCTTCTTGAATCCAAGTGGGAACGAGTTGAGACAGGGCCCGATAGGAGAATTTACAAACCCACCAAAGCCGGATCTGACACCCTGAAGGAAGGACTGAAGACTATTGTTAGGAGGAGGGCCTTGATGGATGATTTGATGGCTTTTTTTGAAAAGAATTTCGAAAAAAAGGAAAAAGGAGGTACGAAATGATGTGCTGCGGATACCCGTCCGAACATCACGAATGGTACTGCGGTCGACCTTGGAGCTATTTCCTGCCCCTAATGTCTGTTGAAGAAGAAGTAAAAACTTTGGAAGAGTACAAGGATGCCCTTGAAAAACAACTAGAAAAGGTCAACAAGCGGTTAGAAGCTCTCAAAAGGTAAAATGCTTGGGCTCAAGGTCAAATCCCTCAGGATGTGAATAGATGGATAACGCGATAGAGGTTTCAGGGTTAACGAAGCACTACGACGAGCTTATAGCAGTTGACCATGTTTCATTCGAAGTTAAGCGCGGCGAAATCTTCGGTTTCCTCGGGCCAAACGGGGCGGGGAAGACGACAATCGTGAGGATGTTAACCGGCATCATAAGACCAGATGGAGGCACGGCAAAGGTCATGGGTTACGACATCCAAAAAGAGCCTCTCAGGGCTAAGCAGGTAATGGGAATTGTCCCGGAAATGTCGAATGCGTATGTGGACCTCTCAGCTTGGAACAACCTGATGCTAATCGGGGAGCTCTATGGAATCCCCAAGAAAAAGAGAGAGGAGAAAGGGGAGAAGCTCTTGAGGGACTTCGGGCTCTATGAGAGAAGAAATCAGCGGGTCAAGGGGTTCTCCAAAGGGATGAAGCAAAGGTTGCTCCTGTGTATGGCCTTGATAAACGAGCCTCCCGTCCTATTTCTCGATGAGCCGACTTCAGGACTTGACGTCGAGAGTGCTCGAATGATCAAAGGCATGATCCGAGACCTCAACAAGGAGAGCGTCACGGTCTTCCTAACCACCCACAACATGGAGGAGGCCAATCAGCTATGTGATAGGGTTGTCATCATAAACCGGGGGAAGATTGCTACCATAGATAGCCCCGAAAAGCTCAGGGCGAGAAGTAGCGGCTTGCAATCCGTAGTGGTTAGCTTCGATAAGCCCATAAATAGCGAGGAAATGCCAAGGGTCTCATCTGTTTCAGAGGTTGTGAAGATGGGGGATAAAATAAAGTTATACACTTCCGCTCCTGGGACCGTCGTACCCGCATTGGTAGATTTCGCACGTAAAAGGAGTTTAAATATAGTAAGCCTGAATACCCTTGCGCCCTCGCTCGAGGATGTGTTTGTCAAGCTTTCCAAGGAGGCTAGCTAGATGGATGATCCGACCTCATTATTGGAGCAACTCAAGCGCTCATTTGCGATAGTGAGGAAGAATCGAATCTATTACCTCAAGGGTCATGCTCTCATCTTTGGGCTACTGTTACCTGCTTTTCTGGCATTATCCTTTAGTATTGGCAGGAACATGCCGGCTGAGGTTCTGATGCCAGGGCTGCTTGGAATGGCTGTCTTTTTCACCGCTACATCGATCGGGCCTGGAATCATGCCATTTGAGACAAGGCAAAGAACCTTGGAGAGACTGGCATCAGCACCTATCTCAGCATGGGCTATGTTTCTGGGGGATGTGTTGGCATCTTTTCTTTTTGGGCTCATTATCTCGATGTTCACAGTCATCATTGGATATTTCCTAGGAGTAACCGTGGTTAGTCCTTTAATCTTGGGCCTCTCCATAGTCATAGCTGCTTTTTGCTTCGCAGCTTTTGGCATCCTGTTGTCAGTTCCCCCGACTGACACGCCTTCTACAATCATGATGCTCGCTACGGTGATCAAATTTCCATTGATCTTCATCAGCGGCATCTTCATTCCAATCAGTGAGCTATCGGATTGGGGTAGGATCGTTTCCTCAATTTCTCCCCTAACATATTTTACGGATCTGGCGAGATACTGTGTGCAGGGAAAGAGTTATTATCCCATAACGTTGGATTTTACGGTTCTTCTAGCTTTTTCCGTTGCTTTCCTAATCTTGGGGGTAAAACTCCATGAGAGAACTCTTCCCAAGAGGCTGCAATAATCAACTTGCTAGGAAGTGGAGTTTTGGTTAAAAAATCAAAATCGATGAGCTTGTGAAATTCTCGCCTACTTTAAAGATCAAAAAATAATTTACAAAGGAGACAATTTTAACGTGACGCTCATTTGCCTGAACAAAGAGCAGGAGATACCAGTCCATGCGGAATCCTACGATGTCTTTTTTGTAATAGATGGAAAGGGGTGTTCACAGTTGGCAAGGAAAAGATTGGGATGGAGGAAGGGTCGATGATATTTTCCCCAGCTGGCCTTCGGGGAATAAAATGTGAAGAAAATCTGGTTATTTTGGGGATTCAGGAGATAAAATAGGAAAATTTAAGCAAGATCTCAAAATGTGCGCTAACTTAACCGCCTGCTTCAGGCGGAAGAATTGATATTTCATCCCTGTCCTTAAGCTTCGTGTGGATGCCCCGAAGTTGCTGAATCCTTCTTCCATTCAGCAAGATGTTGAAATCGGGCTTGAGCTCGCCAGTCGTTGGGTCCAGAATCGCCTCGGTCACCGATGGATACCGCTTGCTCAGCCTTATCAAAAGAGTGTCCACAGTTTCGTTCTCTGTGATTGGCAGCTTTATTGTATCCGTACCCGCCTTCTCACGGACATCGCCTTGAAGTTTTAGGACTAATTCCATTCAACCACACCTAGATAACGACAATCGCAAA
>Ga0315282_10009703_pt1 | contig 15259 bp, 18 predicted proteins | sample YL17G07_20_MG_FD_203693 | JGI IMG/M metagenome (GOLD analysis project Ga0315282, IMG submission 203693) | Sediment microbial communities from Yellowstone Lake, YNP, Wyoming, USA - YL17G07_20 | ecosystem: Environmental > Aquatic > Freshwater > Lake > Sediment | place: USA: Wyoming | collected... | reverse complement strand
AGAGCTGACAGAACCTTTTCACGCAAGCCGGACACCATGTTGTTGCCGTCGATGACTATGTACGCCGTCGTCTGTTTGCCAACCTTAACCACGATTGCGGTGATGCCGCCTGGTCCCATGCCGTCTCCCACCGTGAACTCTTCTGATATGACCGTGGCTGCACCAACTTGAAAGGGCAGACGCTTCTGCAAAACGGCCCTCTCAAGGCAAGCAACTGCAACAGCCTTCAGTTCACCTAAGGATTCCTGCATGTCTACCATTTCATCAATGCTGTTGTGAGCATTGACAACGCCGGCGCATCTCAATCCTCGCTCTTCTGCTTCTTCTCGGACATATAGCCCCAAGTCTTGAGGCAAGTCCTCTGTTGTCTTAGGCGCAAGCGTGAAGGAGATAAAAACGAACTTCCCGAAAATCTGGCAACAGGCAGTAGCTATTCCATTGCTGGCAGTGACAAACGGTGTTGCCTTGGCTTCTGTAGCTTCAAAGCCTGTTGATTCAATGACACGGTTGATCAGTTTCTGATTTTGACCCTGCGAAGCCAAATCCAATTCGTGACCGAACAAACCGTGAGGAACACACACCACACAGTGAAGTTTCCTTTCCAAGGCGAATTTCAGCATTGACGGCAAGGCGCTGCTTCCAATGTTCTTGAAAGGTCCTGGATGAACTGATGGAATGACAATGGCTGCCTTAGGTTGGGAAGAGTCAAACTTTATGAGTGAAACTTCAACGTCTTGCTCCTCGCCCAGCTTCTCCAAGAGTTCTTCAAGCGGAGCGTTCAGATCCATTATCCAGTTGAGCAAAAAAGCGTTCAGAAGAGATATAGAAGGAACCCCTAGTGTCTGTTGGCCGACACGGTTCAAAGCAGATAGGAACAGGTGAGCTGAAGCTATGCTTATGGCAAGTGAGAATACGAAGTAAAGCAGCATGTAAGGCGTAGGGGAATAGCCTCTCGCTGCCCAGAGCACCAGAAACGGAATAATGCAAGACAGCGGCTGAAGCAGAGAAGCACCGAGACGCCGCCCGTAACTCTTACGTGACATGGAATCGAACACTATCAAACGCAGAATTACAACAGCTGAAAATCCGAGCAGGCAAAGCCTAACCCACCATGATAACCCGAGGGGTATCGCAGCAACAACGCCTATGATGATGAAAGCGAGCCACATCATCCAGCAAAAAAGCGAAAGAGCGACAGTTCTTCTCAAGTCGTATATGGCGTCTCCTCTCAGAACCACCATGCTTATGACATAGCTCGACACTACATTCAAAAGGAACAGAGAAGACCCGAGCAGCAACCCGCTGAGCAAGCCGTCCAGAGAAGGGAAAAGCACTACAGTGGAAATCAATCCGCCGCCTATGCAAACCAAAGCCAAAAGCACGACGACTCTCGCATATGACGGAAGCTTGAACAACGATGAGTAACGCTTGACCGCCCTGTCAATGATTTGACCCAGTGAACCTTCTGTTGTCAGACCCATCCACCTAAGTGAAGTTTGTAAAAGAGAACATCAAGCATATTAAAGTGTCGTGAATCTTGGAAGCCTCATTCATAGAACTTGAAACATTCCCGAACAATTATCACCTCGCGCACCCTCACGGTTTTGACATAAACACTGTAAAATGGCAAGCAATGAGCTGAACGGCAGCCTTCAGTGTAACATGACTGCAACAATACCTTAATAAGAGCAACTGTTTTATCTCTAAAACACTAACTATAAGGTTTTGCGAGTGTTATGCCAGAGCCAAGCATCCCGCCCACCATATTTCACATGCTTGAGAAGAATTTAGAGAAGAAGATACGAGTAATCTTGGATCCTTCCTATGGTTTTGAAGGAACATTGATGGCGGTGACGCGTGAACCAGCAGGAATATGGCTCTCAGACGCCGAAGCTGTGACGCTCAGAGCAACCATTGCTCAGCCCATACCTCAGGTCGCGAGCAGAGAAAACAGAAGCGAGATATTCATTCACCTTAACTCTGTTCAACGGATAGAGGTCTTGCATCCCCCTACTCGTCATTAAAACTGTTGAGTCTAGAAGAAAATCTGTGCGAGAACGCACACGATTATCAATGCCACCGCGAAAACCACCAGCAATTCAGGCCTAACCTTTACGCCTTCGGTTTCTTCTTCAAAGAACCTAAGCAGTCCGGCGCTTGCAGCAGGCATCGGTGCCGCCTTCTCTTTCTTTTTCTTGCTCATGCCTGAACCTTCTCTTGCTCTCAGCGCTTAAGGCCTATCGTTTCCTTGATTATTAATGTTGCGTTGTCCTGAAAGAGTTTTTATTTCCGAACGAGTGATAGTGTGATACAAGAAGGTTGTTTGTCATGCCGACTCCTAAAGATGAATATAACCATGTGTTTGACCTCCTCCAGCAACATCATAGGTGGTTTCAGGAAAGCATCCCGCTCATTGCAAGTGAAAACATTCCAAGCCCAGCCGTCCGCGAAGCAATCATAACGGACTTCGGAAACCGCTACGCAGAGGGATGGCCCGGCGAACGAGTTTATGCTGGCTGCCGCTTCATAGACCAAGTAGAATTTAAATGTATTGAACTCATGAAGAAACTATTCAACGCCGAATTTGTCGACGTCAGACCGATATCAGGTGTCGTGGCAAACCTAGCTGTGTATACCGCCTTTACAGAGCCTGGAGACACTTTGCTGGCCCTATCTATTCCATGCGGCGGACACATCACCTCGGGAAAGAAAGAACTAGGAGGCACAGCGGGTGCTGTCAAAGGCTTGATCGTTGAGTACTTGCCCCTAGATTACAAGGAGCTGAACATAGACGTTGACAAGGCGAAGAACAAAATCCAAGAACTCGCCGCAAAAGGCAAACCGCCGAAGTTTGTCATGTTCGGCGCAAGTGTCTTTCCATTCCCACACCCGGTCAAGGAGCTTGTTGAACCTATCCATTCGGTTGGTGCCACGGTCGGCTATGATGCAGCGCACGTGGCCGGCCTGATCGCAGGCGGGCAATTCCAAGACCCGCTTAGAGAAGGCGCAGATGTAGTAAGTCTAAGCACGCACAAAACGTTTTTCGGGCCTCAGCACGGCGGAATCCTGTCATGGGAGAAGAACGCTGAGAAGATAAAGAAAGCCACCTTCCCAGGAATGGTCAGCAACCACCACTTACACGCTGTTGCTGGACTCACGATTGCATGCGCCGAAATGCTCGAGTTCGGAAAGGAGTATGCAAGCCAGATAGTGAAAAATGCGAAAGCATTGGCTCAAGCGCTTTATGAAAAGGGCTTCAACGTGTTGGCAGAACATAAGGGCTTCACCCAGTCCCATGTGATACTGATTGATATAACCAAGCAAGGCGACGGCGGAACAATTGAAGAAACGCTGGAAAAAGCAAACATAATCATAAACAGAAACCTGTTGCCGTGGGACATTAAGGAAGGGAGACACTTCATGCATCCGGGCGGCATAAGGATGGGTGTTTCAGAAGTCACGAGGCTCGGAATGAAGGAGTCCGAAATGAGCACTATAGCAGACTTCATCAAACGGGCCATAATTGACAAGGAGCCGTTGGAGAAGGTAAGAGCCGACGTGGCAGAATTCAGAAAAGACTATCAAAAGGTGCACTACTGCTTCGAGAACGCCACTGACGCTTACAAGTACATAAAAATCCGCTGAAGCGATGAGAATAGGTGAAGGCTCTGGGCATTACCTTCAACGTAAGGAGAAATGGCAACTGTCTAAACTGCGTCGAGTACGTCCTGACGAAACTTGGCGATCATGGATTCGAAACCAGCATTGTCAACGCTTATAAGTACACCATTACGTCTTGCAGCCGCTGCAACTACGAATGTTTTGCACGCAGCGTAAGAGGAGTAGACAAGAAATGCCCCGTCCATGGCGATGCCCCCAGATCTACACCAAAATGAAGGAAGCAGACATCGTCGTACTCGCAGTTCCAACATACAGAGGAAAACCCGCAAGTCTCTACTGCGCCTTCACGGAAAGAGCCCAAGGCATAGTTGAGAGCTACGAAGAATTCAAAGACAAAATTCTGAACAAAATCATTGCACTGATTGTCATAGGAAATGTTCCAGCCGGCGGCGGTCTTGCCTACCACACCGTGATCTTGGACCATCGCGATAGCAGGTACCCGCCTCCATCAGCGTTGCTTCAGTCGACTGAGTACGGTCAAAGTTCCGTGTAAGGGACGCTGATTGAAAAAGAAAAGGTCAGAGACAGTTGGACGGGCTTGTGAATTTGATGCTCAGAGGCTGGAAAAGCAAGCATTAAGAATCACTGCAGATACATTCTTTCCCGACGCAGAGCGGTGAACAAACATGCATATATGTGAATTTCAGCAAATGATGCGCCGTTTGTACTTTCACAGAGACTCGAAACGCGGCACAGACGGGACGTATGAGTGGCTTGTAGATGAAGTGAAGGAATTGGGTGAAGCGTTGCATGTTGGCGACAAGGTTTCGCTGGAGAATGAATTCGCGGACGTCATTGCATGGCTGGCCTCCCTTGCAAACGTCGTTGACATTGACTTGGAAAAAGCCGCGCTCAACAAGTACGACAGCAAATGTCCGAGGTGTAGGCATTCCCCTTGCCAATGCACTTTCTAGCCTGAGTCTACTAGACGTTTTTGTCCTAGGCCCGTAAGCATCCAGACATAGGGTTTGTCGCCCTTTCGCTCAACTATTCCCTCTGACTTCAGAAGCTTCAAGTGGTGCATGGCAACTGCGTAAGATATGCGTGCTTCGCTTCCAACGGTTTTGGCGTCAGCCGAATGTCGCTCCAGCACATTCAGCACTTGAGTTCTAGCCTTCAAACCGCGTTTGATGTTCTTTATGCTTGACAAGTAAGCATTCGGATGATAGGTTTCTTTAGCCATGCTAACCAAGAGTACTTGTGATGGTTTACATAGAAAAGTCTTGTTCACGCGAAGTCTGTCAAACTAATCTGTTTCGGCTTCTTGCTCTCGAACAAAGCGTTGATTTCGTCTTTCATCAGCGAAATCCTCTCAGCATAGTAGTTAGGCAAATGATACTTTTCAACAAGTTGCTGCGCCGCCTCCAAGTACTTCTCGATGCCGCCTCTATAAACAGTCAACGATAGTTGCCCACCGCATACTGGACACTTACCGCGAAGGGGCAGACGACGGAAACGTTTGCTGCATGATTTGCACCTGAAACCCTGCGTTGAGAAGGCCCGCAAGTTTCCAGCAATGTCCCGCATAAAATGCGTAGTCAAGACTTTCAAAGCAACTCTTCTGGCATCTACAGCCTCAATCTTCTCGGCCAATTCAAGTTGACCGTTCATCTTCTCAACCATAGCCTTGAAGCGCTTGTAAGCACTTTCAGGGTTTCCACTGTTGATGTTTGAGATCGGCGTGGTAAAGTTGAAACCTTCAAACTGTCCTTCAGTGCCAAGCCTGTGGCCAATGAGATCTATCAGCGAACTGACCTGTCTGGACTCCTGCCCTTCCCACGTTTTCTCATAAAACTCAACAGGATAAGCGCTTGCAACATCAAAATCATGTGCCTGCCGCTGCACTTCTTTCGTATTGACGACGGGAATCAAGAGCAGAGGCGCATCCATTATCCCGCCAATCTGCGCCGGAAGATACTCCCGGGAGAAGTTGATCAGCGTGTCTAGCGCAAGCATCACTGTATCCTCATCACCGTCACAGTCTCTCCGCTTGGCCGAATGCCAAACCGGATGCGCATAGCACAGGCTTAGATTTGTAAAGCCGATTATTCTGCCTAGAACGCCAGCGCAGGTGTGAGGGGCCAAGCCAACAATCAAATGCCCAACGAGGTCTTCTGTCCGCTTGACGCTGTAGTACGGCGGAAGCCCATACACCTTGGTCAAGAGTTCGTCCAAGAAGTTTGCTACTTGTATGAAGTATTCTGCACTTTTCAGTGGGATGACCACGTCTTGAAGTTTGAGTTCGCATATCTGTTTATCATCTGTCAGCGGAGTGCCATCCACAGCATGGACATAGCCAAGCTGTTTTAGCTTCTCAATCGAAACTCCGATTTCACAAGGCTTAAAATGGGTCAAAGGAGCGTTTGTAGCGTCAAAACGAATCGTCCCATCCTTATAGACGGACAGGTCATGCTTTGCACGCAAAACGCCTTTCTCAAGGATTTCCGGCGTCTTTGTCTGATTCGTTAAACCTTTGACGCCCTTCAGGACCTTAGGCATGGAAACGCCCAAGCGGTTGCTCGCGTTCTCGATGGCTTCTCGGAAGTTAACAAGCTGCTTTTGGTAGCTGCTAGCAAGAACCTTGCAGACTGGGCACACGTCTTCTTTTAGGCTTTTGCTGCACCTCGGGCAAGTCTTCTCCAAAACCGTTTCAGAACTACAGGACGGGCACTTTATGCTGAGGCTGAGGGTCTTGCAGTTGGGGCATCTACGTTTAACAACTTCCACGAAGGTCGACCCCTTTCTAGCTGCCTCCACCATGTCCCTGTGACAGCCCCCTGCCAAGCCTACTGGGAAAAGGACGTGCACAAGCGGCTTCATCTCCCGTCTCTTGGCCTTTTCTGGTCTTCCCATCCGTGCGCCCACAAACGTCGGAGCTTTCTCCCGGACTTGTACGCCTGAAAGCATGCAGACAGCATCCAGAGGCGACTTAGCTGAACCGAGATCCACATCACAACTGCATCGATAGCCAAGGCAAAATGCAAAGGCATGTGCATCCTCACCTTCGATGACGATCTTGCTGTCTAAGATCTTGTGAGGCAAGCACAATAGTTCCAAGTCCTGCTTTACGGCCGTCTCGTTCTCTCCTACAATCTCGTGGACAACGCCATTCTGATCTTGCGTTGTGGATTTGAGTAACCATTTTCTTAACAGCTTAACCTCTTCGGCTGACGCAAGATTTGACCAGAAGAACGTGAAAGTGGGGTGAAGAGGGACGTGTAGCACTGATGACAAGGCTACGGATTCTTCAATGCTTGGCTTCTCAACAAATGGCTCTTCCAGTAGATGCTTCAGTCTTTCCGCAGGAATCTTGATGTCATCTGCGGCCTTTTCAAGACTCCCGCTGAACTTCTCCGTAAGCGCTTTTCGCAGATCTTCAGCCCACCATTCTTCAACGTATGCAGAAGGCAGCAGACTCTTGCTGTTGTACAGGAAATCGCCAAAGCAAATCAGAATGTCACCCACAAACAGAATCTTTGCAATGGCATCCTTTATCGTATCGAAAGTCTCCAGGGAAACACGGGTGACCGAGCCATTCTTCAACCTGACGATCGGAGGCTCTATAGAGTCGACTGGGACGGTGATTCCGCCTTTCCCAGGAAGTTCGAAGCGAAGTTGAGTGCCGCCTGCCAGAAAGCCCTGCAGTACAAGCATCGTGGCTGGGTGAATGCCCACCGCCGACAAGCCCGTGTTTCTGGCCCTGCCATACCTGAGGCGAAAGCCGCCACGCCTAGACGGAAATGAAAAAATCGGACGCCCAGCGATCACATCGTCCATGAAACTAGCAGATTTCTTCTCAGACTTTTTGCCAAACTCTGCAAGCCAGTCCCAGCCCCGAATGCCAAGCTTGTCCACAATCACCAAGACTTTAGCTGATCGTCCGATGATGCCGTCATTTACAACCCTGAGAGCCCCACCTCGCACACGATTTGTTTCCACTCGTGGAAGGTTTCGAAAAGAAGAGACCTCGACAGGGTCAGATTCAGGCCCTGTAACTTCGACTGGAAGCCACTGGAGCGCTTTTCTCAGCTCTTCATCTGAAACGTGATATTGGAACCGTGCCACGGCTCGCTGATAAACCCGCAATTCCTCGATAAACCGCGATATTTCCTCTTCTGTAGGCTTGTAACGGTCAAGCCCCAGCAGTCGCCGCACGAAGTCGCCAACTACTAGTGTCAAGGCTTGATCTGTCCCACCAGCAGAACGCATAGGCCCTGCAAAATATATGGAAAGGTAGCGCGTTCGATCATGATTTGCTTTAATCTTGACTTTAGCAACTCCCTGTAAGGGTGCCGCGGTCAGGCCTTCTGTAAGAATCGCAAGAGCCGTTCGGATGGCTTGTTCAGCCGCAGCTTCTTGCTCCATGTGCCCGAATTTTCCGTAGACAATTTCTTCGGCGACTTTGAAGGCCAATTCCTCTCTCGGAAGCTTTGTGCTTAGCCCTCTTATGCTCAGAGCGACGCCCTTTGGTCCTACAAGGCCCTCCACAAGGTCTGCCAGGTCCTTTGCTATCTTACATTCAGGTTTGAGAGACGGGTCCACCCCTTTCTCTCGAGCCTTCTCGCTCAAGCTGTACAACTGGTTGAGCCTGCTCTCCAGTCCTTCCACATATTGTCGATATGTTTCGCTCATTTCGCTGTTCAAATTCTCTGCCTTTCTCCCGAAGGCTCTAGTGTTTGTGTTGGTTTATTTCTGTTTTCTGACATGGAAAAATCAAAAACTGACAGTGCAGTGCCGTCTATTCCGTATGGATTCTACACAAAAACAGTGTGGGCCAACTCTCCTTCAAATGGCCTGTTGCCTTCTGATATGCTTCCTTGGCAATATCGCCTCGCTTCTCAACACATTCTTTACAGCGCGCATGTCTCAGGTCAGATGGGCCGTCACACATGCCACAATTAAGTATCAGAACTTCACCTAGACCCCTCAACGTTGTCCAAGCATATTCATGTTCATCAAACTGCAGCTCAAAATCTGGCCAGACATCATAGACCGCATCGTCTCCCAAGACCTTTTTCAAAGCATTGAAATAATTTTCAAAAGCCGTCAAAAGGCTCTTCACGTCCTGCCGTGCTTGATACCTTCAACGATTTCCGAGACTTTCTGAGACACTTCAGTGTTTTCAACAACATTGCCTGTGACAATTATGTCAGCCCCGGCAGACGCTGTAGCCAGTGCCTGTTCTCTGGTTTTTATACCACCGCCAACAACAAGTGGGACATCAATGTAATGCTTAACAGCGCGAATCATTTCCGGAGGAACGGGCCTTTTCACGCCGGAACCTCCCTCCAAATATATGAAGCGCATGCCCAGGTACTGACCTGCCAAGGCGTGAGCAGCTGCAAGCTCAGGCTTGTTGTACGGAACTGGAACTGCCCTGCCGACTACCCCTGCGGTGCCACCTTCTCCAACGATTATGTAGCCGAGAGAAAGCGGCTCAAGATGATATTTCTTGACGAGCGGTGCCCCGAGCACTTGGGCACCGATCAAGAAGTAAGGATCAACCGAGTTCAGAAGAGACATGAACCATATGGCGTCGGCAAAGCGGCTTATGCCAGTTACGTTGTTTGGGAAAAGGATCACAGGAATCTTCACCGTGCGTTTCACGGCCTTGACCACATCGTCCAAGTGGGCGCCTGATACAAATGTTGAACCACCAATCATTATAGCCGAGGTTCCGCTCACCTTTGCCTTGCCTGCGACCCTAGAGGCTTGTGGAGGCGTCACTTTTTCAGGGTCAATTAGAGTCACATGAATGGAACCTTCAGACTTTATTTCTTCAAGTAGATATTTCTCAACACGACCCATTATAAGGACCAGCCTAGTCATGCACTCTTTATCTCTGTCTGCACGGATGGCTTCCTGGGTCTTCCGTAGGTTTTGTCGGTGAACATGCAGTAAACATCAATCTCAGCTTGTGCAGGTTTAATCTGGAACTCTTCCTTCAAGCCGCAACTGCCGCAGCCCACAACAGCTCGGTTTTGCTCACGAAAAATCTCAACCCTGACCGTTTCCTTCCCACACTTTGGACAAGCAAAGAATTTGGGTAAACGCTTTTTGGGGATGCGAACAACCTTTCTCCTTCTTCGCCCCATTCCCAAATCCTTCTATGCTTTGAGGTTCTCCCGATTCCATATTTATGTTTGTCCTTAAATACTTGCCTACAACCATAGAACACTGAGGATGCCCCGCTTGGAGCTAACACCCTCCATCTTGGAACTAGATTGGCAGGAAGTGCAAGCGAGAATAGAGCGGTTCATCAAGGACTACGTCAAGAAGTCCGGAGCAAAGGGGATAGTCCTCGGATTGTCAGGCGGCATTGACAGCTGCACAGTGGCAGCACTCTCCGCATTGGCAATAGGTGGAAAAAAGGTTCGCGGTCTCCAACTTCCCGAAAACGAAACCCGTAATGTTACGGACATCAAACATTCCACGCTCGTTGCGAAGAAGTTTGGATTCAAGACCGAAACAATAGATATCACGCCCCCCCTACAAGCTTTCTGCAAGTCGCTATCCACCTTCGACTCATCAGACAAGGTGTGCAAAGGCAACGTCAAGGCGCGGATGCGAATGATCTACATCTACTACCATGCTAACAAACTGAACATGTTGGTCTGCGGAAGCTCAGACAAATCCGAAACGATGATGGGTTATTTCACCAAGTGGGGAGACGTCGCAGCTGACATATCACCCTTAATGGATCTGTACAAGACGCAAGTGCGAAAGCTTGCAAGACACATAGGAATCCCGAAAGAGATAGTTGTGAAGCCGTCCACGCCAGCCTTGTGGCCTGGGCAACTGGCCGAGAAGGAACTAGGTATAGAATATGAGCAACTTGACCTAATCCTTCACGGGTTGGAACATTTCATGAAAACAGAGGAAATTTCAAAACAGCTGCATCTCGACAAAGCAGCAGTGGACAGAGTCAAGCGTAGATGGCTTTCCGCAGAACACAAAAGGCGAATGCTATTAACAGCCAAGATTGAATATCGAACGGTAGGAACAGATTTCAGGCTTCCCCGAGACCCATTCTGAACTGTTTAGAGAGGAATGATTCATGAAAAGAGGTTTCAAGGTTGCCCTCGCGCAGATAGAATGCAAGAGAGCAGGCAAGACCGAAAATTTGAGAAGAATCGAGCAGACTGCTGTGAAGGCGAGAAAGCAGGGCGCGGAACTCACAGTTTTCCCTGAACTGTCATTAACCGGCTACGTTCTAAGAGACGAAATATACGAACTAGCAGAGCCCATACCCGGCCCAGCAACCGAAACAGTTGAGAAGATTGCACAAAAGACGAAGATGTACATCGTCTTTGGCATGCCAGAACTGAGCAGAAATGCACAAGCCACAATTCACAACACAGCTGTCCTCGTAGGTCCGGAAGGTATTGTTGGGAAATATCAGAAAATGTACCTCCCAACCCACAGCGTCTTCGAAGAGAAACGATACTTCCGCCCGGGATATCAAGCAGCAGCCTTCGACACGAAACTTGGAAAGATCGGGCTAATCATATGCTACGACATCTTCTTCCCAGAAGTAAGCCGACTGATTCGTTTGGAAGGGGCCCAACTAATAGTCTGCATTTCCGCGTCACCAGCGACGCGCAGGATGTACTTCGAAACATTGACAGTGGCAAGGGCCATAGAAAACACGGCTTTCCTCGCCTACGTGAACCTGGTCGGGATTGAAGACGGCCTGCAATTCTGGGGAGGAAGCAGACTCATTGGACCCAACGGCAGAGTCCTAGCCAAGGCAAGATATGATGAAGAAGACATGGTGATGGGCACGATTGACTATGCTGACATAAGGTCTGTTGAAACGTTTGTTCCGACCCTTCGGGACTTGCGGCCTGAACTTTTTGACAAACTGAAGGAGAATGCAGAGAAACTGTGATCTCGTTATCTGAGCCTTTCAACTGCTTTCTCTATGCGGTCCAACGCTTCCTCCAGCTGTTCATATGCGGCTGCGTAGGAGATTCTAATGTAGCCTTCTCCATGACTTCCGAATGCCGATCCTGGAACCACAATGACACGAGCTTCCTTTGACAGGAGGCCTGCAAAATCCTCCGAAGACATGCCGAAACTCCTTATGTTTGGGAAGGCATAGAAAGCTCCTTTTGGGAGCGAACACGTGAAGCCGTCAATCTCGTTGAGCCTCTTGTAAACCATGATGCGGCGCCTGTCAAATTCCTTAACCATGTCTTGAACAAAATTCTGAGGGCCCTTGAGTGCACCTAGTGCAACGTACTGTACTAGGCTGTCCACGCACGCAACAGTATATTGATGGACGAGCCAAAGAGGTGCCATAAGCTCTTGGGGGCCGTAGATATATCCAGCCCGCAAACCAGTCATTGCATAACTCTTTGAGAAAGAATTCACAAGCAGCGTGCGCTCACGCATGCCCGGGAAGGTTGCAATGCAATAGTGCTTGGCAGAATCATAGGTTATCTTCTCATAGACCTCGTCTGAAATCACACGCAGGTCACACTCAACAGCCATTTTTGCCAAAGCCGCAACTTCATCATGCGAAAGAATGGCGCCAGTCGGGTTATTTGGGTAATTCAGTATCATCACACGTGACCTGTCTGTGATGAGTGATCTCACGCCGTCAACCGAAGGCTTGAACTCATTCTCCTCCAGCAAGGGAACAGAAACAGGAACTCCACCAGTTAATACAACAGCTGGCTCGTACAACACGAAACCCGGATTCGGAATCAGCACCTCATCGCCCGGATTCACAAACGCCTCCAACGCGAGGAAGATTGCCTCTGTCGCACCAACAGTAACTAGGATCTCGCTATCGGCGTCATACCTTAGGTTGTAGTTGCTGCCCGCCTTCTGCGCCAGAGCCTCGCGAAGTTCTGGAATGCCATTAGTGGGGGCGTAATGTGTTTTGCCCTCCTGCGCTGCCTGCCAGCCTAGTTTCAGAGCCTCTCGGGGCGGGGTAAAATCGGGTTCACCGACGCTTAAATTGATAGCGTCAGGCATTGTTTGGGCTAAATTGAAAAAGCGGCGTATTCCAGAGGGTTTTATCCGCTTAAGGCGTTCTGCTGGCTCAAAGCGGGGACCCACGAATAACTCCTCACTATGCATTGTTTCGTCCAGAATAAAATGTTATCGCTCCCCCAAACCGTCGACATGCCAACACGCCAGATAGACTTAAAAGTGCAACGTGTATACGAAAGCGTATCCAATTCGGAGAACACGCAGGTGTAGAAAAGTGAAGCTAAAAGAGGGCGTTCAAGCGTGGCTAGTGGGCTCTCTGAATGACTCCATTGTCAAAATCCTCGCGAAAAACAGCCACTTGACGACAACGCAGCTTGAAACGCTCCTAATTGACATTTTAGCCGAAAATGCTGCGGGAAAACCGCTGAAATACGACGACAAAGCCAAATTGCGGCTAACAAAGGCAAAAATAAGCCGTGGAGCGTTTAACAGGACACTAAGACAGTCCAGAGAAAACGTAATAAAATCCATCTACACAGTGCTGCTCTTAGGCTACTTAGGAATCTTCGAAAGCACAACTTTGGACCCATACCTTGAGGTGGCGAACAAACTGAAGGAATACCTAGAGGCCTGCAAGGACCTGCCAAACCAAGCAGGCGACCCAAGCGAACGCCTAAAAGTCATAGAAATAATCAGGGAAGAGCTCGAAACAAGCCTGAAACAGCTCTCAAATCCATCAGAAGGCATGGTGTGACGTCACAAATCACATCTAGAAACACAGCCAAACCGCGACGCCAGAAAGGCCATGCAAATTGCGGTTAGAATGGGGCAGAATTCTGGAAAAGAGTCAAAAAACGGCGCTTCCCAACCGACAGGGCAAAGCAAAGAACAACAGCGCAAAATCGCATAAACTGTGACGTGTGACGTCATCAAACAGTCAATCCATGTTGAAGACCATAATCTTTAAATGCGTAATGGTGGAAGTGTGATGTGTGACGCAACGTGACTGAATCGTGCATAATCACACACGTATCACATGGTGTAGTGCATGCCTGACCCATTGCTTCTTCTCACAAGTGTTTTGCTCATGGCGACCCTGGGCGCGGCGGTAGAGTACTACAGGCAACTCCGCAAAGCCCAAAGGGAGTATGAGAAGGCGAGAGGCGCTGTTGAAGATGTTGTTTTGAGTTTCAACAGGCAACTCAAGCGTGAGACTGAAAAGGTCGAGCTTATCACATACAAACTGGAGTCAAACTCGTCGAAGAGCGACAGGGCGTTGAGCAAGAGTGAAGTGGCTGAAAAGCAGTTAGCCGATTTAGAGCCCAAGATCGCTGCAATGTTGCAAGACAAGGAGAAGCTGCTGGTGAGGCTTGACGAGGTCGATAAGAAGGTGGCTGATGCTGTTGCGTCACAAGGGGCGTTGACCGCCAAGATCTCAAGCATGGAGGAGCAAGTACGGCAAGTCCCTATGGTAACTGAATTGAACGTCGGCGCGGTCATTCCGATAAAAAGGGAGAAAGCGCTGGCCCAATTGACAGAAACGGAGTTATCCGCACTGGAGTTTCTTGCTCAAGAGGGCCCAAAGACGGCGCCAGAGATCAAGGACAAGATTAGACTCAGCCGAGAGCATACTGCAAGATTGATGAAGAGGCTCTACGAAGAAGGCTATTTGGAAAGGGACACGGGCAAGATTCCGTTCAAATATAGTGTGAAGAAAGAGATGGAGAAACTCTTGAAGAAGACAGAAGACCAAGCTGCCTGATTCATTGCAGAGAAACTGACTTTTGAGCGCTCAGCTGTCTGAGGCGCTTGTCCATGTCTGAGAGCTTGCCTGATTCTTGCAGACCATAATCTGCTTTCTCCGTCGTTTCCAAGTATTCCGGGTAGTGTGTGACCTTTATTGGCACGGCAAACCTGATTTTTGGCTAAGATATTAGCAGAGCTTCGCCAACGTCGAGCATCTTTATCTCTGTGTCACTGTACTCTAGATAAGGCGTATTTTCTGTTAGGTACGCTCTGTCCTTCCGAAGCTCGGTTTTCATGATGACTTTCGTCCACAGTTCTGCGAAAACGTCAAAGTTTATCCTTGAGGGCCTCGGTGTTACGGCGTTGAGCCCAACGCGGTATTTGTGATATGTTAGAGCGATGTCGGAGAATATTGTTCTCGGTTTGTTGGGATCAAGAAACTCATGCGCCTCTTCCAGGGTCATTAGAAGAGTGGGGAGTTTCTGCCACTCATTCGTAGTTTTCTTCCCACAAGCGCTTGTAGTGTTCAGCCACGGTGGATGCTACGAGGCAGACAATCCTGTTTTGGTCATCTGAACGCAGACCAGAAATGTCTATCAGGCAGGTTATCCCTTGGCAGACGTTTTGCGTGACGCTGTCGACAAAGGTATAGTCAGAAGCAGGGAAAAGGTCGTGCGGTAATGAAGACAATTTTTGCATGAGAGCCTCGACGACAGGCTTGTGTGCTCGCAATGCCACGTTTCCCTCAGTTCTGTAGCACGCGCAATTCCTTCTACGGCATATGCTGTTTAAGCGTGGCTTGAGGCACGTTTGGAGCCAACCTGTATTTTGGGCTGTTAGAGGCTCCTGTCTTGAGTAAGTGCCCTCTGTTCAGCATTCTAGCCAAATA
>Ga0315282_10009702_pt1 | contig 15262 bp, 13 predicted proteins | sample YL17G07_20_MG_FD_203693 | JGI IMG/M metagenome (GOLD analysis project Ga0315282, IMG submission 203693) | Sediment microbial communities from Yellowstone Lake, YNP, Wyoming, USA - YL17G07_20 | ecosystem: Environmental > Aquatic > Freshwater > Lake > Sediment | place: USA: Wyoming | collected... | reverse complement strand
TGCTGCGTGGCGACCTGGTTTTCGTGGACGCCGTGCCGGCGGCGGCGCCGCTGGTCGAGCGGGACCTCCTGAACCCGCACTACGCGGCCTACTACGGTGGACAGGCCAACGTGCCGCCGGCCGACTATCTGGCCCCACGCCCGGCGTTCCTTCTCGCCGTCGGCCGGGGCAGCCCCTTCCGGTTCGGCATCGCGAGCATCCAGGGCGACCGGCCGTCCGCCGAGCGGGCGCTGGGTTGGCTCCGCTCCGCGCTCTCCGAGGTCGGCCTCGGGGCGAAGACCGCCGCGGGCTATGGTTATTGGGAAGTCGCGCCTCCTGCTGGAGTCTAGGGTTACATAACTGGGGTTCGGGGTCTCGACACCTGTTCGGCAATTCGTCCGCGCGTCTGGTCGGTGGGGTGTGATACTTCAGGAACTACCACGGAAAATGCCCAGCCAGAAGCGTTGACAGCGGCCGAAAGACCATGTATGATACGGGCAACTGAAGAGACGTGCGGTGAAGGGGAGCAGTAGCGGAGCCCAAGCGCCTCCAGAGAGCCGGCGGTGGTGAAAGTCCGGCGTCGCAAGGTCCGTGAACTCGCCCCGGAGCAGCCAGACCGAAAGGCCAATGGGGTGCCCGACTAGGTTTCGGCCGAGTGGCATCCGATAGAGTGCCTAGAGCGGGTGTAGGTCTGGACCTCACACCAATTAGGGTGGTACCGCGGGAACGAGCCCGTCCCTAACCGGGGCGGGGTTTTTTGTAGCCGCGAGTCGCCGCCGGGGGCTCTCAGCGAGGTCGGCCCGACGCCAATTAGGGTGGTACCGCGGGAACGAGCCCGCCCCTAACCGGGGCGGGCTTCTTTCTTAGCCCTCACCCCGCCTTCGGCACCCCTCTCCCGCAAAGCGGGAGAGGGGCCGGGGGTGAGGGCAGTTCGCACAAACCAACAGGAGGGGCAGATGGCGACCAACCAGGCGGCAGCCAACCACGTGCCAAAGCCGGGCGCCGAGCGCGTGACCCGGCGACTGACCGGCTCGCAGATCATCTGCGAGTGCCTGCTGCGCGAAGGTGTAGACACGGTGTTCGGCTACCCGGGCGGGCAGGTATTGCCCCTCTACCACACCCTGCCGGAGTACCCGATTCGGCACATCCTTGCGCGGCACGAGCAGGGCGCCGGCTTCGCGGCCAGCGGCTACGCCCGGGCCACCGGCAAGGTGGGAGTGTGCATGGCCACCTCCGGCCCCGGCGCTACCAACCTGGTCACCCCCATCGCCGACGCCATAATGGACTCGGTGCCGATCGTCGCCATAACCGGCCAGGTGCCGACCCCGGTCATCGGCAGGGACGCCTTCCAGGAGATCGACACGACGGGCATCACCCTGCCGATAACCAAGCACAACTACCTGGTCGACCGGGTCGAGGACCTGCCCCGGGTGATGCGCGAGGCGTTCTACATCGCCCGCAGCGGCCGCCCGGGCCCGGTGCTCATCGACATCCCGCGCGACGTGCAGCAGCGGGAGACCGCCTTCGAGTGGCCAGAGGAGATCCGTCTTCGGGGCTACCGTCCGACGCTCTACGGCAACGTCCGGCAGATCCGCCAGGCGGCGGAGGTCATCAACTCGGCGAAGCGCCCCCTCGTCGTCGCGGGCCACGGCGTCATCATCTCTCGGGCCTTCGCCGAGTTGCGCGAGCTGGCCGAGAAGGCGAACATACCGGTGATCACGACCCTCCACGGCATCTCGTCGTTCCCGGAGAGCCACGAGCTGAGCTTCGGCCTCATCGGCATGCACGGCGGGGCCTACGCCAACAACGCGGTCCAGGAGTGCGACGTCCTCATCGGCATCGGCATGCGCTTCGACGACCGGGTCACGGGGAGGGTCTCCGGCTTCGCGCCCAAGGCCAGGGTCATCCACATCGACGTCGACCCGGCTGAGATCGGCAAGAACGTCCGGGTGACGACCCCCATCGTCGGCGACGTCAAGAACGTGCTGGCGGCGCTAGTCCGGGAGATCGAGGCGGGCAACCACGAGGAGTGGCTCGAGCAGATCCGGGACTGGCGCCGCGCGGTGCCCATGACGGTGATCCGGGACAGCGATAAGCTGCTGCCCCAGTACGTCATCCGCGAGCTGTACGAGGTGACGGGCGGGGACGCCATCATCTGCGCGGACGTCGGCCAGCACCAGATGTGGGCCGCCCAGCACTTCTGGTACGACAAGCCCAACAGCTACCTGACCTCGGGCGGCCTGGGCGCGATGGGGTTCGCCGTGCCCGCCGGGATCGGCGCGAAGGTCGCCCTGCCGGACGAGAACGTCTGGGTCGTCACCGGCGACGGCAGCGTCCAGATGAACATCCAGGAGCTTGGCACCATCGCGCAGGAGCAGATACCGCTCAAAATCGCGGTCATCAACAACGGCTACCTGGGCATGGTCCGGCAGTGGCAGGAGTTCTTCTACCAGCGCCGCTACTCGGCCTCGCCCATCACCTGCCCGGACTTCGTCAGGGTCGCCGAGGCCTACGGCATCCGGGCGATGCGCGTGACGGAGAAGGCCGGCATCAGGTCGGCCCTCCAGGAAGCGGCGGAGCACGAAGGCCCGGTGCTCCTCGACTTCCTGGTCGAGGAGGAGGAGAACGTCTATCCGATGATCCCGCCGGGCGGGTCGCTCTCGGATATGATAGTCGAGCCATCGGCGGAGAGCGAGGCGGAAGGTGAGTAGCCAGATGAAGCACACAATCGTGACGCTGATGGAGGACCGACCGGGCGTGCTCAACCGGGTAGTCAGCCTCTTCCGCCGGCGCAACTTCAACATCGAGAGCCTGGCCGTCGGCCACACCGACCTGCCGGGCATCTCGCGAATGACGATAGTCGTCGACGGGTCTGACACGCTGGTCGAGCAGATCGGCAAGCAGCTCTACAAGGTCATCGACGTGCTCAAGGTCAGCGACGTCACCCACGAGAAGACGGTCGCCCGGGAGCTCGCGCTGATCAAGGTGAGCACCAGCAATCAGACGCGCTCGGAAGTCATGCAGATAGTCGACATCTACCGGGCGAAGATCGTCGACGTCGCCATCGACTCGCTGATGATCGAGGTCACCGGCCCGGAGGAGAAGATCGACTCGCTCGTGAACCTGCTGCGGGGCTTCGGGATCAAGGAGATGGTCCGGACAGGCCGGGTGGCCATGATGCGGGGGGCCGCCGGCAGCGTCCGCCCGCCCGACGAGGAGCCCGACGCCCGAGCCCGGACCAACCACCGTGTGCCCCGCCACGCCATCGTGGAACAATAGGAGGATGCATTGAGCGCACCAGTCAAGCTCTACTACGACGCCGACGCCGACCTGGGACGTCTGCAGGGCCGAAGGATCGCCGTCATCGGGTACGGCAGCCAGGGGCACGCCCACTCTCTCAACCTCAAGGACAGCGGCCTCGACGTGGTCGTGGGCCTCTACAAGGGCAGCAAGTCGTGGGAGCGCGCCCAGACCGAGGGTCTGAAGGTGGCGTCCGTCGCCGACGCCGCCGGAACGGCCGACATGATCATGATCCTGGTGCCCGACCAGGTCCAGAAGCAGGTCTACGAGGATTCCATCCGGCCCGCCCTCAAGCCGGGCAAGACCCTCATGTTCGCCCACGGGTTCAACATCCACTTCAACCAGATCGTCCCGCCAGCCGACGTGGACGTGAGCATGGTCGCCCCCAAGGGACCTGGCCACATCGTCCGCCGGCTCTACAAAGAGGGCATCGGGACGCCGGCCCTGGTGGCCGTCCAGCAGAACGCGTCGGGCCGCGCCAAGGAGGACGCGCTGGCCTACGCCAAGGGCATCGGCGCGACCAACGCGGGCGTCATCGAGACGACCTTCAAGGACGAGACGGAGAGCGACCTCTTCGGCGAGCAGGCCGTTCTCTGCGGTGGGGTCTCGGCGCTGATCAAGGCCGGCTTCGACACGCTGGTCGAGGCGGGCTATCCGCCCGAGATCGCCTACTTCGAGTGCCTGCACGAGATGAAGCTGATCGTCGACCTCATCTGGCAGGGCGGGCTCAGCTACATGCGCTTCTCGGTTAGCGACACGGCCGAGTACGGCGACTACACCGCCGGCCCGAAGGTCGTCGACGACCACGTCAAAGAGACGATGCGCAAGCTTCTCAAGGACATCCAGGACGGCACCTGGGCCCGGGACTGGATCCTCGAGAACCAGGCCGGCCGGCCGCGCTTCTACGCGATGCGCAAGCAGGCCGCCGAGTCGCAACTGGAGACCGTCGGCAAGCAACTGCGGGCGATGATGCCCTGGATGCAGAAGTGAGTTGACCTAACCCCCCTCCCCCGCGGGGGAAGGGGGCGACAGCAGGCTCCCTCCCCCTCTCCCACGGGGAGAGGGGGCCGGGGGGTGAGGTCCGTCCTCACCCCCTGCAGGAGGTATGGCACATGTCAGATGTACCTGATCGGGTCATCATCTTCGACACGACGCTGCGCGATGGCGAGCAATCGCCAGGTTGCACGCTCAACACCGCCGAGAAGATTGCCATCGCCCACCAGCTCCAGCGGCTCGGCGTCGACGTCGTCGAGGCGGGCTTCCCGGCCTCCTCGCCGGGTGACTTCGACGCGGTGCAGCGCATCGCCCGCGAGGTGCGCGGCGTCACCATCTGCGGGCTGGCCCGGGCCGTGCCCCTGGACGTCGACCGGGCCGGCGAGGCCCTCCGGGACGCCGAGCACCCGCGGATCCACGTCTTCATTTCCGCCTCGGACATCCACCTGGCCCACCAGCTTCGGAAGAGCCGGGAGCAGGTGCTCGACATGGCCGGCGAGATGGTCGCCCGGGCGCGCGGATGCGTCGACGACGTCGAGTTCTCCCCGATGGACGCCACCCGGTCGGATCCCGAGTACCTGATGCAGATGCTCGAGATCGCCATCGAGGCCGGGGCGACGACCCTGAACATCCCGGACACCGTGGGCTACACCACGCCCACCGAGTTCGGCAAGCTCATCGCCGACATCCGGGCGAAGGTGCGGGGCATCGAGAACACGATCATCTCGGTCCACTGCCACGACGACCTCGGGATGTCGGTGGCCAACAGCCTCTGCGCCGTCTACAACGGCGCTCGGCAGATCGAGTGCACCATCAACGGGCTGGGCGAGCGCGCCGGCAACTGCTCGCTCGAAGAAGTCGTGATGGCCCTCCGGACCCGCCGCGACTTCTTCAAGGTGGACACTCGCATCGACACGACCCAGATCTACAAGACCAGCCGGATGGTCTCCAACTACACCGGCATGATCGTCCAGGCCAACAAAGCCATCGTCGGCGCCAACGCCTTCGCGCACGAGTCGGGCATCCACCAGGACGGCTTCCTGAAGGAGCGCCGGACCTACGAGATAATGGACCCGAAGGACATCGGGCTGGTGGATAGCTTGCTCGTCCTGGGCAAGCACAGCGGCCGGCACGCCTTCAAGGCCCGGCTGGAGGAGCTTGGGTACCAGCTCTCGCCGGAGGAGCTGGACCGAGCTTTTGCCCGCTTCAAGGACCTGGCCGACAAGAAGAAGACCGTCTCGGACCGAGACCTCGAGGCCATCGTCGCCGACGAGGTCCGGATGCCGGTCGAGATCTACCGGCTCGACCACGTGCAGGTCACGTGCGGCGACCACAGCATCCCGACCGCGACCGTCCGGCTCATCGCGCCGGACGGCCAGGTGCTCGCCGACTCGGCGCACGGGACGGGTCCCGTCGACGCGGTCTACAAGGCGATCAACCGGGTCGTCGGGGTCCAGAACCGGCTGACGGAGTTCTCGGTCCAGTCGGTGACGGCCGGCATCGACGCCATCGGCGAGGTGACGATCCGGATCGAGGCGGACGGTCGGACCTACACCGGCCAGGGGGCCAACATGGACATCATCGTCGCCAGCTCCCGAGCCTACGTGAACGCGCTGAACAAGATGCTCGCGGCCAGGGAGCGGCAGGGGGCAGCCATCGGGGCAGCCAACTAGCCACAACCCCGGGCGACGTCCACCGCGGAGACGCCGAGCACGCGGAGCACGCAGAGGAATTGCTCAATCTCCCCTCAGCGAACTCTGCGCCCTCTGCGTGTCTGCGGTGCACGTGGTCCCGTTCGTCAGAGGAGATCTATGCGCGCAAAGATAGCGGTCCTGCCGGGCGATGGCATCGGCGGGGAAGTGACGGCCGAGGCCGTCAAGGCGCTGAGGGCCGTGGCCGGTCGATTCGGCCACGATCTCGAGTTTCAAGAGGGCCTGGTCGGGGGCGTCGCCATCGACAGGACCGGCAATCCGCTCCCCGACGAGACGATGGCCCTCTGCAAGGCGAGCGACGCCGTGCTCTTCGGCGCCATCGGCGACCCGAAGTACGACGACCCGAAGCTGCCGGTCCGGCCGGAGCAGGGGCTGCTGGCGCTGCGGAAGGGGCTGGGCCTCTACGCCAACCTTCGCCCGGTGAAGCTCTACCCCCAGCTTCTCGCCGCCTCCACGCTCAAGGCGGACGTCATCCGCGACCTGGACATCGTGGTGGTCCGCGAGCTGACCGGCGGGCTGTACTTCGGGCAGCCGAGCAAGCGGTGGGTCGAGGACGGCGTTCGGAAGGCCGTCGACACGATGGCGTACTCCGACTTCGAGGTGGCTCGCATCGTCCGGGCCGCTTGCGAGCTTGCGCGAGGGCGTCGGAAGAAGGTCACGTCGGTGGACAAGGCGAACGTGCTCACCAGCAGCCGGCTCTGGCGCGAGGTGGCGAGCGAGGTGGCGAAGGGGTATCCGGACGTCGAGCTCGAGCACATGCTGGTGGACACCGCGGCGATGCGGCTGGTCCGGCAGCCCAAGCACTTCGACGTCATGGTTACCGAGAACACCTTCGGCGACATTCTGACCGACGAGGCGTCGATGCTAGCGGGGTCGATGGGGATGCTGCCGTCGGCCAGCCTGGCGGAGGGCAGGTTCGGGCTCTACGAGCCGATCCACGGCTCGGCACCGCATCGGGCCGGCAAGAACACGGCCAATCCCATCGCGAGCATCCTGAGCGCGGCGATGCTCCTGCGCCACTCGCTCGGCCTGGCCGCCGAAGCCGCGGCCGTCGAGGCGGCCGTCGGCGCCGTCCTGGCCGATGGCTACCGGACGAACGACATCCAGGAGCCAGGGACGACGGTGGTCGGCACCCGGGAGATGGGGGACCTGATCGCGGGGGGAATCTGAGTACGTCTCACCGCAGAGACGTCGCCGCCCCGTTTGGGCGGGGCTGCCGCCCCGCACGGGGGCGGCATCTGCGAGAGGCCGCGGAGAACGCAGAGGATTACGAGAGGGCTTCTCAGCGGTCTCTGCGCTCTCCGCGTCTCTGCGGTGAACGTAGCCCTGGAGTCGTACGGCTACTCATCGCTTGTCCAGGAGGAGAGATACCATGTCGCGAATAGTCATCTATGACACCACCTTGCGTGACGGGACGCAGCGCGAGGGCATCTCCCTCTCGTTCGAGGACAAGCTCCGGATCGCCCGGAAGCTGGACGAGTTCGGCGTCGACTACGTCGAGGGGGGCTGGCCCGGGTCGAACCCCAAGGACTCGGAGTTCTTCGAGAGGGCACGGGACCTCCGGCTGACCCACGCCCGGCTCGCCGCCTTCGGGAGCACTCGCCGGCCCGATACCGCCACGCCAGACGCCACGCTGGAGGCGCTCCTCGGGGCGGACACCCCCGTCGTCGCCATCTTCGGCAAGAGCTGGCGGCTGCACGTCTTCAAGGTGCTGGGCACCACCCTCGAGGAGAACCTCCGGATGATCGCGGACTCGGTGGCCTACTTCAAGCAGTGTGGGCGGGAGGTCATCTACGACGCCGAGCACTTCTTCGACGGGTACAAGGACGATCCGGAGTACGCGCTGGCGACACTCCGGGCCGCGGAGGCCGCCGGCGCCGACTGTCTGGTGCTCTGCGACACCAACGGCGGCGCTCTGTCCTCGGAGGTCGCCCGCATCGTGTCGCGCGTCGCGTCCGACTTCGCCGCCCCGTTGGGTATCCACGCTCACAACGACGCCGAGCTGGCCGTCGCGAACACCCTCGCCGCCGTCGAGGCCGGGGCGGTGCACGTCCAGGGCACGATCAACGGCTACGGCGAGCGCACTGGCAACGCCAATCTCTGCTCGATCATCCCGAACCTGCAGCTCAAGCTCAACCGGGAGTGCCTCGCCGAGGGGAAGCTCGCCCATCTGACCGAGCTGTCGCGCTTCGTGGCCGAGGTGGCGAACCTGGGCCACGACCCCCACCTGCCGTACGTCGGCGCCAGCGCCTTCGCGCACAAGGCGGGCATGCACGTCAACGCCGTGCTCAAGGCGTCGAGCAGCTTCGAGCACATCTCGCCGGAGGCGGTCGGCAACCGGCAGCGCGTCCTCATCTCCGAGCTGAGCGGTCGCAGCAACATCCTCTACAAGGCCCAGCAGTTCGGGCTGGACCTGACGAGCAACGCGGCCGAGGTGCGTCGGGTGGTGGAGACCATCAAGCGGCTGGAGAACCAGGGCTTCCAGTTCGAGGCGGCGGAAGCCTCCTTCGAGCTGCTGGTCCGTCGGATCCAGCCGGGCTACCGGCCGCCGTTCGAGCTGCTGGACATGCTGGTGCTGGTCGAGCGGCGCCGGGGGAGCGAGCTCCTGGCCGAGGCGACGGTCAAGATCAGGGTCGGGGACGAGATCTTCCACACGGCGGCTGAGGGCAACGGCCCGGTGAACGCGCTCGACTCGGCGATCCGGAAGGCCCTTCTGCAGTTCTACCCGAGCCTGTCACGGGTGCAGCTCGTGGATTACAAGGTTCGCGTGCTCAACGAGGACGGGGGCACGGCGGCGTCAGTCCGGGTCTCGATCGAGTCGAGCGACGGGCACCGCACCTGGAACACGATGGGCAGCTCGACCAACATCATCGAGGCGAGCTGGCTGGCGCTGGCCGACAGCCTCGAGTACGCGCTGCTGCTCGAGGCCCAGAACGGGCACGCCGAGAGCCCGGACGAGATTCACAGGACAGACAGGATGGCCGGGATGGGCAGGATGGACAGGTAGAAGGACAGAAGGACAAGCCGGCCAAGCAACCTCACTTTCTCCAGCAAGGTCGTCTTGCCGACGTTCGACTTGCCGACGACGGAGACTATCGGAGCTGCTGCCATACGCACCTCCAGGGATACGGGAAGCCACAGACGAACGCAGATGGACACGGGCACACGCGGACGAAGGCGGATGGAGCCAGAATAGACTCATCTGGGTTCATTCGTGCTCATCCGTGTCCATCTGTGGTTTCACGTCCTCCGGTTCTCCTGTTCCGCCAGGGCGGCGGCGCCGAGGATGTTCGCGTCGTCGCCGAGCGCGCCGGGCACGATCCGGAGCATCTCGCGGTCCAGCGGCGCCGCGTGGGCACGCGCTGCCTCCCGGAGCGGGCCGAAGAAGAGCTCCCCAGCCTTCGCCACGCCCCCGCCGACGACGATCAGCTCCGGGTCGACTATCGCCGCGGCGTTGGCGATGCCGATGCCCAGGTAGCGGCAGGCGTCGGCCAGCGCCGCCAGCGCCAGCTCGTCGCCATCGGCTGCCGCCCGGAAGACCAGCTCGCCCGTGACAGCCGCCGGGTCTCCACCGGCCAGTGCGCGCAGCTTGCCGCCCCGCCCGGACTCCCGGAGTGCATCCCGGGCGGCCCTGGCGATGCCTGGCCCGGCGGCCAGCGACTCGACGCAGCCGCGCTTGCCGCAGGTGCAGGGCGGGCCGTCGGGCTTGACGACGGTGTGGCCGACCTCGCCGGCGAGCCCGTGCCGGCCCCGGTGGAGCCGGCCCCCGACGATGACGCCGCCGCCAATGCCCGTGCCGACGTTGACGAAGAGCAGGTCGGCGACCCCCCGGCCGGCGCCGAAGCGCCACTCGCCGAGGGCCTGGACGTTCGCGTCGTTGTCCATCGCCGTCGGCAGCGCGAGCGCCCGGGACACCTCCTGGACCAGCGGCAGGTTCTCCCAGCCCGGGACGTGGTGCGATAGCCGGACGCGCTGGCGAGCCTCGTCGACCGGTCCGCCGAAGCTGACCCCGACGCCGGCCACGTCCGACCGGGCCCGGCGTCCCTCGGCCAGTGCCTGCCGAGCCATGTCCACCATCTCCTCGATGGAGCGCCACGCGTCGCCTGGCGACGGCCGGCGGACGCGCGCGAGGACGGCGCCCGTCGCGGCCTCGACGAGTCCCGCCGCGAGCTTCGTCCCGCCGAAATCTAGCGCGAGGTATAACGACATACTCTGGCTCCCGAAACACACCCGACGAAGGCTCACCGCAGAGACGCACGAAAGACGCTCACCGCGGAGGCGCGGAGGACGCCGAGGGGATGAGAGACGAGAGGAACAGACCCAGCGCTGGACGCAGCGAAGGGACAAGCTCTGTTAGCTTCGTCTCTCGTGCCCCTCTGCGCTCTCTGCGTCTCTGCGGTAAACGTAGCCCTCAGCCCTCGATGGTCCGCAGCAGGTTCGCCATCTCGATGCCCGTCACCGCGGCGTCGTAGCCCTTGTTGCCGGCCTTGGTGCCCGCCCGCTCGATGGCCTGCTCGATGGTGTCGGTGGTCAGCACGCCGAAGACGCACGGCACGCCGGTGTCCAGCGAGACGTGGGCGATGCCCTTCGAGACCTCGGCCGCGATGTAGTCGAAGTGGGGCGTCGAGCCCCGGATCACCGCGCCGAGGCAGAGCACGGCGTCGTAGCGGCCGCTCTGGGCCAGGCGCTTGGCGACGATGGGGATCTCGAACGAGCCCGGCACCCAGGCCACGTCCACGTTCTCCTCCAGGACGCCGTGTCGGACCAGCCCGTCCATAGCTCCGCCCAGGAGCTTGTTGGTGATGAACTCGTTGAACCGGGACACCACGATGCCGAAGCGGAGTCCCTCGCCGATGAGCTTGCCTTCGAACCTCTTAGCCATGCTGACCTTCCTTCTCTCTCATAGCCCCAGTAGATGCCCCATCTTCTGCTGCTTGGTCGCGAGGTAGCGCGCGTTCTTCGGGTTCGGCGGGACGAGCAGCGGCAGCCGCTCGACGACCTCCAGCCCGTAGCCTTCCAGCCCGACCAGCTTCTGCGGGTTGTTCGTCAGGAGCCGCATCCTGTAGACGCCCAGGTCGACCAGAATCTGCGCGCCGATGCCGTAGTCGCGAAGGTCCTCCGGGAAGCCGAGCTTGTGGTTCGCCTCGACCGTGTCCAGCCCCTCGTCCTGGAGTCGGTAGGCGCGGAGCTTGTTGTGCAGTCCGATGCCTCGGCCCTCGTGCCCGCGGAGGTAGACGATCACCCCCCGGCCCTCCTCGGCGATGAGCTCCATCGCCCGGCGCAACTGCTGGCCGCAATCGCAGCGCTGCGAGCCGAAGACGTCGCCGGTCAGGCACTCCGAGTGCACCCGGACCAGCGCGGGCTCGGCTGCTCGCAGGTCGCCCATGGCGAGCACGGCGTGCTGGTCGTGGTTGACGACGTCCTCGTAGCCGACGACCCGGAACTCGCCGTAGGGGGTGGGGAGGACGGTCTCCTCGGCCACGCGGCGGACGAGCTTCTCGCGGTGGCGCCGGAACTCGATGAGCTGGGCGACGCTGATGATGCGGATGCCGTGCTCCGCGGCGAAGACCTCCAGCTCCGGGCGGCGGGCCATCGTCCCGTCCTCGCCCATCACCTCGCAGATGACGCCAGCCGGGTAGAGGCCGGCCAGCTTCGCCAGGTCGACCGACGCCTCGGTCTGCCCGGCCCGGACGAGCACGCCGCCCTCCCGGTAGCGCAGGGGGAAGGTGTGGCCGGGGCGGACGAAGTCCTCCGGCTTCGAGGCTGGATCGACGAGCGCCTGGATCGTCGCCGCGCGGTCGTAGGCCGAGATGCCGGTGGTGACCCGGTCGCGCGCCTCCACCGTCACGCAGAACGCCGTCTGGAAACGGGAGGTGTTGTCGGTCACCATCAGCGGGATGCGCAGCTCGTCGAGCCGCTGGCCCGGGAGGGCGACGCAGATGAGCCCACGCCCGTGCCTGGCCATGAAGTTGATCGCCTCGGGCGTCACCTTCTCGGCGGCGATGGCCAGGTCGCCCTCGTTCTCCCGGCCCTCGTCGTCGACGATGATCACGAACCTGCCGGCCCGGTAGTCGGCAATGGCTTCGGCAATGCTTGAGAGTGGCATTCTTCCGTCCGGCCTTTCTGGTTGGGTCCGTACCTCTACACGAACCCGTGCTCCGCGAGAAACTCCCTGGTGAGGCCCGGCGCCCGGCCTCCCACCGAGACGAACCGCTCGACGTACTTGGCCAGGATGTCGACCTCCAGGTTGACGAGGTCGCCCGACCGCTTGTCAAGCAGGCACGTTGCCTCCTGAGTGTAGGTGACGAGCGAGACGGTGAAGCCGTCACTCTCGGCCTCGACCACCGTCAGGCTGACGCCGTCGACGGCGATGAAGCCCTTGGCGACGACGTAGCGCGCGATCTCCCGGGGCGCGCTGAAGCGCAGCACCAGGGCATCCCCCTCGGGACTGACGCTCACCAGGCGCCCGGTCCCGTCGACGTGTCCCTGGACGAAGTGCCCGCCCAGCCGGCCGTTGGCCGGGAGGGCGCGCTCCAGGTTGACCCGCCGGCCCGGCCGGGCCTGGCCGAGCGTCGTCCGTCGGAGCGTCTCCGGCTGGAGCCCGACGGTGAACTGGCCGGCCTCCCGGCGAGTGACGGTCAGGCAGGTGCCGTCGACGGCGATGCTGTCGCCCAGCCGCAGGTCCTCGAGCACCAGCCGCGCGGCGACGGTCAGGCTCGTCGGGCCCGCCGCTACGACGGTCCCGACCTCTTCAACTATCCCCGTGAACACCGCAGTCCCTCGGAGGCGAGCTAGATAGACGAGGCGAACAGGATGCACAGGATTGCCAGGATAGGTAGCTCGGATACCCTACCACCAGCAGGTCCTCGCCCACCCGCTCGATCCGGACATCGCGCAGCTGCCAGGCCGAGGTCACCACCGGGGCGCCCGGCCCGCCGACCGGCGACGGCGCGCCCGCGCCGCCGAGTATCTTATTAGGCGCGACGAAGGCGCAGACCTTGTCCACCAGGCGTGCCTCGAAGAGCGACCCGAAGAGTGTGCCGCCCCCCTCGACCAGGACGCCGGTGATCTCCATCTGCCCGAGCGCGTCCAGCAGCGCCTCGAGGTCGACCACGCCGTCGCGGTCCGGCAGCACCATGTCGTGAGCGCCAAGGGCTCGGATCTCGCGTCGCCAGGCGGCGGTCGCGGCGGCCGTCGTCGCGACGATGGTCCTCCCGGCAAGCTCTGGCCCGAGCAGCCGGGCGCCGAGCGGGGTGCGCCCCCGGCTGTCGACGACCACGCGCCACGGCTGGAGGCGCGCTGGCCGGCGCACCTTCTCTGGCGGCAGGCGGACCGTCAGTTGCGGATCGTCGAGCAGGACGGTGTTGACGCCGACGACGATGGCGCCATACGCGTCCCGGAGCTCGTGGGCAAGCTCGCGGGCCGGCTCCCCGGTGATCCACTTCGAGTCGCCGGTCCGGGTGGCGATCTTGCCGTCGAGGCTCATCGCCCACTTGGCCACCACGAGCGGGCGGCCGGTCAGCACGTACTTCGTGAAGTCCTCGATCTGCTCCCGGGCTTCGTCGGCGCGCTCGCCCACCCGGACCCGGACGCCGCCCGCCTCGAGCGCCTGACAACCACCCCCCTGCACCTTCGGGTTCGGGTCGAGGATGGCGATCCGGACCTCCGCGACGCCTGCGGCGACTATCGCCTCGGCGCAGGGGGGAGTCCGGCCGTGGTGGCAGCAGGGCTCGAGCGTCGTGTACAGCGTCGCGCCCCGGGCGAGCTCCCCCGCCTGGCGCAGCGCGACGATCTCGGCGTGAGGGCCGCCCGGCGGCTGCGTGTAGCCCTCGCCGACGACTCGGCCGTCGCGGACGACGACCGCTCCGACCGCCGGGTTCGGGCTCGTCCGCCCCCGGGCCAGGTCGGCCAGCTCGAGGGCTCGGGCCATGTGCTCCATCGAGTACCTCGTCAGGCCTCGCCCCCAGCCCCGGCTCCACCGGCGGAGCAGATGACTGGGGGTGAGGTCCAGTCCCGCAGACGAAAAGGGCAACCCGATGGCAGGCGTGAAGCCACCCGTGGGTTGCCCCTGGGGATGCGCCTATCGCCCTCTTCCATCCGGACTCTACCGTCGGCCCTGGAGCTGCCCCAGGTCTGCCGCGCACGCGGCTCGCGGGCTGTACCGCCGATCGGGAATTGGCGCCTTGCGCCTCACCCTGCCCTGAAGGCCCTTTCGTCCACAGGAAATATAGCCGGGGGCCGCGGGCTTGTCAAGGGCGCGCGGCGGCAGCAGCGCGACGGGGCAGGAGCTTAGCACCGATCTTACGCCCGTTTATCAACTGGTTAACACACGTGGGCGCGAACGGGAGTACACTCGAAGGTGTGCGGGTCCGTTCTGCTGCGGCCAGCACGGGCCGGCACGGCACTCCACGCAAGCGTGAAAGAGGTGCGACGATGCGCTCGATTCTGCGCCTGATCCCCGGGCTTCTCCTCGCGCTCGGGCTGACGGCCACCGCGTTCGCCGCCCCGCCCGATGGCCAGAGTCCGTCGACCGCCTTCCCTCTGTCGACGACGCTCTCTGGGACCCTCACTGGGAGCACCGGCGGGGCCTTCGCCTACTACACCTTCAGCTACCCGGGGGACGGCAGCCAGGGCACGGTCGCCCTGAGCTTCAGCCCCGGCGACCAGGCGACCGCCAACGGCTTTGGCGTGAGTCTCTGGCAAGCCGGGAGCCTCCTGGCGACGACGAGCGGGCTGAGTAGCACTCTCGGCGCCAACTCGCTGACGTTCTCCTCGACGACGCCGGGCCCCATCCTGGCCCAGGTGTACAACTACAACCCGGGCGTCCCGGTGTCGTACCAGATCGGGCTCTCCGGGGTCAGCCAGTCGGCGCCCGTGGCTACCCCGTCGGCGGCCACGGCTCCCACTCCGTCCACCGCGCCGGCTGGGTCGGCGAGCAACCCCATCCCGCTCAAGGGCCCGGCGACGGACGTGCTGCCCGGCAACCTGTACGGCTCCTTCGCCTATTACGCCTTCGACTACCCCGGCGACGGCTCGACTCAGTCCGTCACCCTCAGCTTCCTGCCGAGCGGGGCGGAGGCGGCCAACGCGGTGTTCGTGACTCTCTTCCAGAACGGCACCCAGCTGGCGGACGGCCAGGGAACCCAGACGCCCACGCCGGGCCAGCTCGTGGTCAGCTTTTCCTCGACGAACGCCGGACCAGTGCTCGTCCAGCTAGCGAACTACAACATGGACGCTACCATCAGCTACACGATCAGCCACTGACGGCGGGCCCGGCC
>Ga0315282_10009701_pt1 | contig 15263 bp, 14 predicted proteins | sample YL17G07_20_MG_FD_203693 | JGI IMG/M metagenome (GOLD analysis project Ga0315282, IMG submission 203693) | Sediment microbial communities from Yellowstone Lake, YNP, Wyoming, USA - YL17G07_20 | ecosystem: Environmental > Aquatic > Freshwater > Lake > Sediment | place: USA: Wyoming | collected... | reverse complement strand
AACCTGTTCCATATTGTTGATCCACTTTTTCCGGTCGTTGTGTTCTCAAACGCCTACGTTGCATCACTGTGCGCGGTTCTCTACCCAATCCAAAGAAACCTGAGAATGCACCGAGGACGCACGCTCTTTGAGGGCTTGGAACACGAGAGCCTGCTTCACAAGGCGACAGCTTTTCTCACGGGATACCGGGTTCGAGTCGATGAATTAGAGTCAAAGCCTTACCTCTTCTTGTTGGAATCAATTCATCTGCAGGAATCAAAGGTTGAGCGGAGTCTTGAGTTCCACTTTAGAGTCGATTTGGATTCCAGCAAACAGCTTGCGGAGGTCAAGAGAGCAGCGGAGCTGGGGTTACTCCCTACAGGGGTATGGGCAAGCCCAGGCCTTCCCTTCCTGGTCTTCGTTACTTTGGGGTTAGGGATCTCATTGCTGTTCGGCGACGTCATATGGTATTTCGTTTCGACTCTAATGCACGCTGTCGCAGTCATGCTCTAGACATCTGTGTCCGATTTCTCAAGGCCATATTCCATTTCTATCTTAACAATCCCTTTCTCGCTGTTCACGCGAGCGTAGCTCGTGAGTAATTCCTTGTTCAGATCGAAGAAAGTGCCGCACCATCCAAATGGAGACAGAAGTTCTCTGGCTTGTGACGTGAATCCCATGATGTGCAGTGCAGCGCATAGAGCCTCTGCCGTCGAAAGCCTTCCTATCCTTGCATAGTTCACTGGGTTCGCGGCCATGAGGGCTGGGAGTTTGCGGTTTGTGCCAGGGAATTGTGCCATGAAGACTCCCTCAGCTTTCTCCCAGGAGCAATCAATCGCCATGACCCCTGATCTGATGGCGACGGTCGCATCCGATCGCAAGAGAAACCTTGGTGAAACAGGATTCAGCACGATCGGATCCCCACGCATCGCTGACAGTCTACGCACAGGAGTTGCAAGCCCTCTTGTTGCAAGGAGCGAGGCTGTGCACTTGCGTGGGTCGTCCTGTCTCATCATATACACGAAGACCCTTGCCCGGCTCGTGCGCAGCTTATCTCGCATCCAGTATCCGCATCAGGTTATTCAGTTCAGTAGTTAGCTGAAAGGTCTTTGGAATATGGGTTCTGTTAAGATGACGGGTGCTGCTCATCCCTGTTAACCTTCGGGTGATTGCTGGCGTTCTTACGGAACCCTACTTTTGGAATGAATCGTGGGGTTCGTTTCATGTATTCACGATACTCGTCGCCGAATCTAGCAATCAACATCTTTTCCTCCTTGCCTATCTGCATGTAGAACAAGGCGATTACGATAAGTGCAGGGAAAAAGATGAGCCAATTCGCAGCCACGAGAGCCAGAGCTATTATGAATGTGAAGGCCCCCAAATAGATCGGGTTCCTAACATAGTGGTATGGCCCAGTCGTCACGAGTGTCTCCCTCTTTCTCTGCAGGAACTCGGACGGGTCTAGGGCGTGAACCCAATTCTTGCCAAGGGTCTGATAACCCCAAAGCGTGAATGGAATGCTAAGAGCTGCTACCACGGCCATAATTGACCGGAACCAATCCGGCAGCAAAATGGAGAGAAACATTATCGAACCGGGAAGTGCCATGTAGAGTATCATTCCCCCAAGCCAGAATGGGGCGAACAAAGCGAGAGCCATGATATGCAACTGTCTCTCATGTCGAGTTATGCGGTCAATCAGTTGCCTACCTTTATGCTCGCTACCTGAGTACCTTACCCATGGTAGATTGTGCGAGAGAAAGAAGATGAACCACAGAACAGAGAAGATAACTCTGAAAAACAGATCATTGGTCATATTCGCCGCCCCCAGAACACCCGATGCTTAACAGAGAGAAGAACACCCATGAACTTAACAGAACCGGAATATGGAATGGTTTTTTAGTTGCTTCAGTTTGAACCGGGAGACGCCAGCTCGCCTCCATATCGGCTTTACCCGCTAACGCGGCTAGCCACTGGAGGGGAGTTGGCATTTTGTGGCTCCCCCTTCAGATCATTACATTGCGCGTAGTCTCTTGTGCAGCATGGGCTCATTCATGATCTTAGGAATCAGGTGAATTAGGTCGGTTGGTGCCAAGTGGTCGCCAAATTCCACTGTGGCGAGGTCGCCGGTGGCTCCGTTGATGAAGGCGCCGGCAACTGATGCATTGAACTCCGGCACACCCTGAGCCATCAACCCTGCAACCACGCCCGACAGAACGTCACCTGTACCCCCAACAGTCATCGCCGGGTTACCAGTCCGGTTGAGTTTCACGCGTTCTCCATCAGAAACAATGTCAACATGTCCCTTTAGCAGAACAGTCCCACCCAAGTCAGTCGCCAGCGAGCGAGCCTCCTCAGTTCGTGTCCTTAGATCGCTTGATGGTGCACGACCTGAAAGGACTTGGAATTCGCCTGCGTGAGGAGTCACGACGACCGGAAATCTCGCTTTCTTCGATATCTTTCCCATTGCCTTGATGGCATCGGCATCAATCAGCGCAGGCTTCCTGTTTTCCTCCAATATGTTCAGAATTCTGGTCACAGTCTTGATTGTGTCGCCGTGTGTCCCGAGGCCAGGTCCCATTGCCACGCATGTTGATCTCTCTATGTGAGGCCTCAGGATCTCAACGCTGCTTTCGTTCAGGTGGTCCCCTGCTAGTCTGACGGTTATCAGATTCGGCGAGAACGATGCAATAGAAACGGCAGTCTTCTCGGGGGCAGCGACAAAGACCAGATCAACACCAGTCCGGAGGGCCGCCAATGCTACGAGCGCCGGCGCACCTGAATAGGTCTCGCTTCCTCCGATCACAAGAAGCCGGCCGAAATCTCCTTTGTGCGCTTCCGGAAGCCTAGGTGCCGTGATGTCTTCTACGTCGCCTGGGCCCGCATAGATCCCTGCTTCAGGCGGAATCCCGATTCCTGCAACTTTGACCTCCCCGCAATACTTCTCAGCAATTCGCAGGCCTGGTTTTCTCGCGTGGAACGTGATAGTCAGGTTCGCGCTCAAGGTCTTTCCGAGGACTTCTCCCGTGTCGGAGTCTATGCCAGTTGGCACATCGACGGCGACCTTGTAGCACTTCATCTCGTTCATGGCTTCAACTGCTCGCATGATTGGTTGTCTCAAGGCGCCTCTCGCACCGGTTCCGAGCAGAGCGTCAATCACAACATCGCACTTGCGTGAGCCGATCTGTGAAGAGTCCCTTGCCGTTTCAATCTTCACAGTCTCTGACATCGCATTAATCGCGTGCCAGTTGATAGATGTCGCTTCGTCGCGTATCTCGCTTGGCATTCCAATGAGAATTAAGTTCACACGGTATCCGCGGCTTGCCAGATGCCTCGCCGCCACCATTCCGTCTCCGCCGTTTCTCCCGCTCCCAGCATACACAACGATCTCTGATTTCGGCGGGTATCTTCCTGCCACCTCGTCCGAAACTGCCTTTCCTGCATTCTCCATTAGCTGAAGAGTCGAAATGCCTAAGTACTCAGAATTCCTGTCGAGTATTCGCGACTCACGAGAGTATACCTCTCCGCCTACTCTCTCTGAGTTCATTACTTGCCGTCGGAACCCCCTGCGTTCAATCATCTTCTTCCAATCAGTATATGGGGGTATGCCTGAACGGACCGTCGTACACGGTCTGGACTGCTGGCGTGCTACGTCCAATGATAGCGTATTGCAAACTCTTTTAGGTATGTTAACTGATCTGAAATCCAAGAGGTTCCATACTTGCCGTCAGCTTTTGTCCTCATCAACGCGGAGATAGGATCGGAAGACGAGGTATTGAAGCAGCTGAAAGCGCTGCCTAACGTCAAGGAATCCTACGTTGTGTACGGTGTGTACGACATTGTCGCGAAAGTCTCAGCTGACACAATGGACAAGCTGAAAGAGATCGTGACCTGGAAGATACGCAGGCTCGACAAGGTACGCTCCACGCTGACAATGATCGTCGTCGAGGGAACCTAGCAGACCATACCGACACTTGGCGAATTCGCATAATCCTGCCGGGATAGTTCCGAGTGAGAATCCACCTAGGAATTGACGACACGGACTCGCTGGCAGGAGGATGCACGACTAGAATTGCAGTGGACCTAGTTCGAACGCTAGATTCGAAAGGAGCGGCCTTCCTAGATCACCCAAATCTCATCAGACTTAACCCGAATGTTCCATGGAAGACAAGGGGAAACGGGGCCGTCTGTCTCAGAATCGAATCAGAGCTAAGCGCAGAAGAAGTCCTCGAACTTGCCGCTGAAGAGATTGAACGGAGCTCAAGGCTCGGAGACCCGGGCACAGACCCCGGCATCGTTGTCTTGGCGGACACGGTCCCTTCCGATATTGCAGAATTCAGCATAGAGGCGCTCACGCGTGTCGTGACACCTGATGAGGCACTGTCCGCGGTCTCAAGTGCTGGGGGCGAGGGACTCAGCTATGGTTCACCTCAGGGAATCATCGGTGCTCTAGCAGCGATCGGAACACGATTAGATGATGACTACACTTACGAGTTGATCGCCTACCGGTCAAAGGCCTCCATTGGAAAACCGAGGCTTGTCGACGCACACTCAGTTCTGCGTATGAACGAGGAGATGGGTGAGACCACGTTCAACAACGTTGATCCGGAAACCGGAAGAATCCTGATCACCCCAAGAGGGCCTGACCCAATTCTCTGCGGGGTAAGGGGGGAAAGTCCGGAGGCTGTGCGCAAGGCATTCCAAATGCTTCGATTCAGAGAACCGATCGAGGCTTGGATGATCTTCAGAACCAATCAGGGAACTGACGCACACTTGGTGAGACACAACAGAATATCAGAGCTCCAGGACCACTCCGCAGTCGTTGTCGATGGCCTCGTAAGAGAGAAGCCTCGTACAATTTGTGGCGGTCACGTAATCTTTCTTCTTGAAGACGAAACAGGGTCGGTTCATTGTGCGGCCTATGAGCCCACAGGCAGATTCAGGGCGATTGTCAGGAAACTCGAACCCGGAGACAGAGTGCGCGTGTATGGCGGAATGAGAGCCGCCGACAAGGAAATCCCGAGGACTCTCAATCTGGAGAAGCTCGAAATTCTCAAACTGACTGCATGCATCACGAGTCACAATCCGATCTGCCCGGAATGTGGCAAGAGGATGAAATCAGCAGGAAAGGGGCAGGGCTATCGCTGCGAACGTTGTGGAAGCCATGCAACGTCGAAAATCCAACAAGAGGTAGGTAGGGACCTAGTGGAGGGGTTGTATGCGCCGCCTCCGAGAGCGCATCGCCACTTGACAAGACCGGAAGTCCGCTATCTGAGACCACGCAAGGGGATCAGCTCACCGCCCTTGGCCCAGTGGCATTTCCCGTGAGGCTGATTGCGGAAGTATTCCCATAGGTGTACCTGTATCGTATCCGCAACCCTGCTTGAACAACAGGCCTGACCTGTTCCGCAGGACTGCACGATGAACGCTCGACGATGAAGAGATCTCTCAAGATTAGTTTGGTGGAGACGTCGCGGACAATTGGTATTCCCCCAGGGCCGCTTTGCGCGGTCCTGTGCGGGGGGTGGATCTTCGGCCTCCTCGTGAGACTTTCGAACCACCGATCTCAGGGTTTCCCAGGAGGCTCATATGAGCCCTGCGGGTTAAACCTGGCTACCCCACCCCGCTGTTCTGAGATCTCCGCGCGTCTCCGAGCCAAGAGTCTCAGCTCCAGAAGTTAAAGGTTTTCAGGGCAAATTGGAGAAGTCTGCGCGGAAATGTAAAGGGTCAGTCGTGTCGCTCAAGGATGATTCGCAGGTACTGTTCATCGACGTTGTCACGAGTCGCTGAGCCTCTCGTGCCATCTTGATCGCGATCAAGCCGATCGTTCGCTCAGTGGGAATAGGATTTAACCGGTATGTCTCAATTGACCTCTCAAAAACCGCCTGCAAAGGTCAGTTTCCGTTGTATGGTGCCTGTTATAAGCCGTCAGAGACAGGTGAAGTGCTGAATCATGCCAACTCGGGCCAAGCGGATGCTTGCAAATTAGGCGTTCCCCTATCAATTCCCACGTGGTTCACCTGCGCTTTTTCATCTGAGGGTGTACTCATTACTTCAGAGCAAGTGGCTAGACGCCCTCTCTGGAATCGTCCTCACCGTGCCGGGGTTCGCATAATCATTATCAGATGTCGGGCCACACGTGGGTTGACTGTAGATACACTTTGGCAGCTCTGTTCGAAAGGCCCGTAGTGATTAAGCCGCCTGAGGTTGTGGCAACTCACGACTTTCTCTTGATCGGATGGATTCTATTGTTCTTGATGTCTCTTCCCTGGCTCGGCCTAGGTGCAATTTCACTTGCTGTCGGAGCGCTCCTGTACGTCGGGTACGCGGCGCCTGCGGTCGTTGCCATGCTAACAACTGGAAGTACGCTCATTGATGGGTGGACAGCGTTCTTTGCTTTAACATTCGCAACCCAGCCTCTATCGCCACTCCTGATTGGAGCCGGAGCAGTCGCTGTCTTTCTCATACTCATCGGAGTCGTATATCTGACCACGGTTAGACGGACAAGTACAGGCAACTATGAGGGTGCTAGAGCCTCCTCACTCTTCTTCGGCGTAATCATGATACTGCTTTCATTAGTCTCCTTTGCCGCTTTCCTTGGCTACGCGTACGCTGCAAGCGCAACCCTCCTAATCCTTCCAGCCCTATTCTTCCTAATGGGCTATGGAAAGATGGGAGAAGTAATCGCGAGATACGGACCCATGGCGGTTCTCTCAGACGCGTCTCCCATAGAGACAGCATCTCAGGTTCCGAGTGGAGCAGCAGTTCCAGCAATGCCGATGATGGCTGCACCAGCAATGGGAATGGGCGCAGTCGCAATTCCAGCAAACTCTGGTGGAGCTTTTCCAATGCCGCCACCGCCTCCTTCATTGCAATATCAACATCTCGGAGGAGCAGTTCCACGCGTGCCACTTTGCCCCACCTGTGGACGAGAACTCTTCTACGCTTCGAACTACAAGCGATGGTACTGCCTAGTCTGTGAAAGTCGCAGGTAGAGTTACCCGCACCCTAACTCTACCTGACACCACTTCTATAAATCGTAGTTCTTGATCTGACTCCGCGCAAGCTCTGCTTAACGATGCCATCTCCTGCATCATGCAGAGAGACTTCTCAAAACACGCAAGAAAAAGACGAGGGACGTGGGAATTCGAGTCTACTTCTCGAGTAGGCTTGAGAAGAAGTCGTGGTGTTCTTCTTCTTCCTCTTCGATCTCTTCGAAGATCTCTCGGGTGGCGACGTCTCCTTCCTTCTGTGCTATGTCCATGATCTCCTTGTACATGCTGATTGCTTCGAGCTCGGCCTTGACATCGAACTTGAGCATCTCTTCGAGCTTGTCACCCACGTTAATCACACTCGGTTTGGTTGTTGGTTTTCCTCCCAGATACCAGAGTCGCTCAGCGATCTTCTCTGCGTGCTTCATCTCCGCAACAGCGGTCTCTTTGAATCCCTCGGTGACCGAATAGTGTTTGACGCCTTTCCACTGAACATGCTGCCACATGTACTGAATAGAAACTTGTAGCTCCCTAGCGATCGCTTGATTCAACATATCCAGAAGCTTTGCACTTGCCATAACTTACCGGACCTCAGAAAGGATCACTCCTGATCGTCAATATAACTGCTGTGCATTACTGCCGTGAGGAGAATGGAGGCAAAATCCAAGAAAAGGGGAGAGTCCGTCTCGGTGACAAACCGAGAACGCCTCTGGGTGCGTAGTCGATTGTCGCTCTAGTAGTTCTCAACGAAGAGTTCGAAGAACGCCTTCTCGTGCTGACACACTGGACACTTCTCTGGGGCGTCCTTGCCTTCGTAGATGTGGCCGCAGTTGCGGCACTTCCACTTGACGACAGTGGGTCGCTTGAACACTTGCCCTGCTTCCACATTGCTGAGAAGCTTCAGGTACCTACGTTCATGATTCACTTCAACAGATGCCACGCGACGGAACAAGCCGGCGATATCCTTGAAACCCTCTTTCTCGGCAACCTCTCCGAAGTTAGGATACAGGGTCGTCCATTCTAGCTTCTCGCCGGCAGCAGCTGCCTTCAAGTTCTGCGCAGTAGTTCCTATGATGCCTGCAGGGTACGTCGCAGTGATCTGGGCGTCTCCTCCCTGCAGACGGCTGAAGAAGAGTTTTGCGTGCTCCTTCTCGTTGTCAGCTGTCTCGGCGAAAATCGCTGAAATCTGTTCCATGCCTTCTTTTCTGGCCACGCTTGCGAAGTACGTGTAGCGGTTTCTTGCTTGTGATTCTCCAGCGAAGGCTGCGAGGAGGTTCTTCTCAGTTTGGCTTCCTTTCAACTCCATTTTGAACATCTCTCAAGGAGAGTGTCTTGGTCTCACCATTAGGTGCGAGCTTTGAGTGCGGCTTCGAATCTCTTGTTCACTATGTTCCAGTTGACGTTCTCAAAGAAGGCGTCGATGTATGGAGGTCTCTTCGGTCCTTGGTCAGCGTAGTATGCGTGTTCGTAGACATCAAGAACTAACAGCGGAACGGCGTTGAGTAGCCCGTACACGTTGTGGGCGTCAAGTCCGTTGTTGATTAGTTTCCCACTCGTTAGGTCATAGACCAGTACTGACCATCCTCGAAGGGCAATGCCGCAAGCCTTGAAGTCCTCTTTCCATTTGTCGAAGGAGCCGAAGTTCTTGTTGATGTGCTCCGTCAGCTTTGCACTTGGAGCGCTACCTTGTCCACCCTTGATGTTCTCGAAATAGAGCTCATGCAGCACCACGCCCATGTAGTTGAAGCTCTCCTCAACCTTCAGAGCTCTATAATCACTGAAGTTCTGATTCGCCTTGCTTCGGTCCACGGTCTGCATCTTGTCCCAGACCTCGTTGATCTTTGTGACGTACCCTTTGTAGTGAGTCTCAAAGTGGTACTCAAGTTGCTGGTCAGAGATACCCTTCAATCCTTTGGGTTTGATTTCGTTCCTAGGATTGACTTTTGCAGACAAACTGCATTCATCTCGACAGCTACTCGATCATCGAGAGGTAAAAGGATTGTTAGTCAAGATTTCAGTTCTGGGCAGCGGAGAGAGTGAGAAATGATACGACACGTGTGGGAGGTCACCCGCTTGGGGGCGTGTCCGCCCAACGCTAATATCCGAGTCATGGCCTACCTGATGACGTAGTTCTGAGAGGTCCGACATGAGTTCTGTCAAATGTGAAAAATGCGGACATTCAATCGAGGACTGCAAGTGCACTTGCCCATACTGTGGCGAAACTCATCAATGCCAATGTTGCATCGGCTACGCGCGAGCCACGGGCGGCTAGATCACACCGACTGAATGTCATGTGAATCAATAGACGAAGGTTCCGAATTTGGTCGTGAAGAACAGTTTCGCTTGGATGGTTGGAGGAGCACAGGGAAGCGGGGTCGATTCGGGAGCCAATATCTTCGCACGGGCTTGCTGCTATGGAGGACTCTATGTCTACGGAAACAGAGAGTATCATTCCAACATCAAGGGACTCCACAGCTACTTCCAGATTCGAGTCGCGGAACATCCTGTCTACTGCCACCGAAGCTACGTTGATTTGCTGGCGACCTTCGACGCTGAGACTCTGGTAAGACATCGTCGCGAAGTGAAGGCGAAGGGCGGGATAATCTACGATCCAAGCTATGACGCCACCGGAATACAGGACATACCAACTCTCCCGAGGGAGTCTGTGGATGAGTCGGTAGCTTGCCTCAAGGGGAGAGGTCTTGGAGCGACTATTGCAGACCTGTTGGAAGATGCGAGGAAGGATGGGATTCAAACCTACCCTATACCGTACATGGATCTCGTGAAACAGGTTGCCGCCAAGATTGGCGAGTCAAAGATCAGCAAAGTCGTTAGGGTAACGAACGTATTGGTACTAGGCGTATCCTTCGCCATACTTGACGCTGACATCGTACTTCTGACGAAGGCAATCCAATGGATCTTTGGCCCAAGGCGCAGCGTGGCCGACATGAACATCTTGGCTGCCCAGACCGCCTACGACTACGCCAAGAAGAACCTCGCCAAAGGTTTCGGCGTGAAGCTAGAGAGCGTGGAGGCCAAAGAGAACAGGATCTTCCTGATGGGGAATCAGGCAGTCGCTCTTGGAAAACTAGCTGGAGGCTGCAGGATGCAGACATACTACCCGATCACGCCCGCGGCAGACGAAAGCGAGTATCTCGAGGCCAACGAGAAGCTGGACTTGAGCACTTCAGGCACGGCGAAGAGTCCTGAAGCTGGCGAGCGATCGCAAATGAAAGAGGGCGGCTCCATCCTCGTCATGCAGACAGAGGATGAGATCGCGGCAATCAACATGGCCTCAGGCGCCGTGCTCACAGGCGCCAGGGCATCAACCTCCACCTCTGGTCCAGGCTTCTCACTTATGGCTGAAGGTCTGGGATGGGCAGGCATGAACGAAGTCCCAGTAGTCATAACATACTACCAGAGAGGCGCGCCCGCAACCGGACTCCCCACAAGACACGGACAAGACGATCTGAGATTCGCAATTCATGCTGCCCATGGAGAATTCCCCAGAATAGTCTTGACCTCCGGCGATATTCAGGAGGCCTTCTACGATGCCGCACTGGCGTTCAACTACGCAGAACGGTTCCAAATGCCAGTCATCCATCTCCTTGACAAAGCCCTCGCAAACAGCAGCAACACGTACCCCGTCTTCGACACTTCCGGCATAAAGATTGAGAGAGGCCAACTTCTTGACCCGGATGATCTGCAGAAACTCCTACGAGACCAAGGTCAGTACAAGCGTTTTCAGCTGACGGAGTCAGGGATCTCGCCAAGGATCCCGCTGGGAACCGCAGGAACCGTGTTTTGGAACACCGGTGACGAACGCGACGAAAAAGGGCACATCACCGAGCACGCAACAACTAGAACGAAGATGATGGAAAAACGCATGAAGAAACTCGAGCTCGTCGAAAAAGAGGTTCCCGCCTCAGAGAAATACAATCTGTTTGGGAGAGACGACGAAGCCCCGATGATAGTCAGCTGGGGCTCATCAAAAGGTGCAATTCTGGAAGCAAAGGAAATCCTTGAGGCCGAGGGAGTGAAGATCAACTTCCTACAGGCTCGGATGATTCACCCATTCCCCGCAGCAGATTTCTCAGAGTTGCTCCATAGAGCGAAGAGAATCATTGATGTTGAGATGAACTACTCCGGTCAGTTGGCCGGAATAATACGAGAGAAGACGGGAATAGCGATCGAGGATCTGATCCTGAAGTACAACGGTCGGCCGATGACCTCCGATGAAGTCTACCTTGCCATCAAGAATGCTCTTGCGGGCAAAGCCCCGAAGAGGCAGGTGTTGACTCGTGGCGATTAAGGCATCTGATTACAGATCAGACGTGCACAACGACTGGTGCCCCGGATGCGGCAACTTCGGAATACTGTCAGCGCTTCAGATGGCGCTCGCAGACCTGCAACTGCAACCACACCAAGTGGCAATCTTCTCAGGGATAGGATGCTCCGGCAAGACTCCCCACTTCGTAAACGCAAATGGTGTTCACACTCTGCACGGCAGAGCGGTACCCTTCGCCACAGGAGCCAAGCTTGCGAATCCTCAACTTGAGGTCATAATCACGGGAGGAGATGGTGACGGTCTGGGAATAGGGATAGGCCACTTCGTCAGCGCGGGAAGACGAAACATCGACATGACCTACATGATCCACGACAACGGCGTCTACGGACTCACGAAAGGACAGGCATCGCCCACCCTACAACTGGGATTGAAGACGAAAGCGCTGCCTGCTCCAAACATGACGGGAGCGGTCAACCCAATCGCTCTTGCTTTGACTGCCGGATACACCTTCGTCTCAAGAGGATACTCGTACGATGTCCGACATCTGAAGGAGTTGATGAAGAAAGCCATCACCCACAAAGGCCTGGCGCTCGTTGACATACTCCAGCCATGCCCGACATACAATGACATCAACACGAAGGAATGGTATTCGGGGGAAGACCGTCCGGACCCGAAGACTGGGAAGCCTGTACCACGGTACTACATGTTGGAGGAGACGGGCTACGACCCAGTCGTCCACACTTCCGACGAGGACGTGAAGAAGATTGACCAAGCGACTGCAAAGTCGAGAGAGTGGGGTGACAGAATCCCTGTAGGCGTCTTCTACCAGAACGAACTCATGCCAACCTATGAAGATCGAATCAGTCAAAGACTAAGCGACTACAGGATCAAACCACCCGCCAAGCAGACGATCAGCACGGACAAAGGACGGTCGATGATCAATCTGGGGAAGATGTTCGAAGACTTGCGAGTCACCTAACCTCTTTAGCTAACTCACGAATTGCACACAACGGGGAGATGCGCCACGACCGCGGAGAATGAATATGTGGTCGACGGCAACGCACTCAACGAACTACTCGACGACTATCCGCTCGATAAGCGAATGCTTCCCGGGCAGGTCTTCGACATCGTCGAGAAGAAACTGATCAAGGCCTTGCTCGATGAAATAGAAAGTACCAAGGCTCAGACTGTCCGATTCGTGAACCTCGAGGCAATCCCATCTGGACCCCACAGGGATTTCTTACATGCGATCTGTGGCGGGCTAGCCGAACTCATAGACTCGCTAGTCAACAAGAAGATCATGGTGACGGGAACAATCGGTGATACAAGCGGTCTTCCATGGAACTTGATATCTCGGATTGACAAGAACTTCAAAGGCTACACACCGCCCGATAGTCCGGCTGGAGATTCCTAGGCCAGCTCTCATGAGAGACCTCAACCAGATAGTTGATATCCACATGCCGAAGCGGCCTGCGTAGAAATGGGTGTCGTACACCGTTCTGTGATTTCCCGGACGTTGCCTCCTCTGGAGGCCCCGTGCCCCGGTGGGTGTACGACCTTGAGTACCCAACCTAACAAACAGACAATCCCCCCTAAAAGGACGTATCTGAGGAAGTCACCCAGATATCCAGGGGCAGCCTCGTTCTCGGTCATGATCCGTCGGCCATTTGCTGCAGTCTCCACTTCATGCCAGGATGGTCTCTCAGATGGTCCGCGCTCGGGAAGAGTAGGTCAATGACGTATCTCTTGTTTTCAAAGAGGTTCTCCAGAAAACTGAGTTCGTCAGGATCGAGTTTGAACAGTTCGTGGCAGAAGTTCCCAACAGTTCTCTTGGCCTCAGACAGGTTGAACCCAATACCGCGAACGAGGTAGGGGCGCAAATCGGTAGCCACCTGTTTCTCGGTTATGACATCCGCAGGATTCTTTAGGAGCTCGGCTCTGAAATCCCAAGGGATCTCAACGCAGCAAGAAAACACGGTGCACTTTCTAAGTGTCGAAGTGTCGATCTGATCGCTGGAGCTCGCAAGAGCGCACGTGTCAAATAGGTCTCGCGGTGCATGCCGCTTGATAAGCGCCTCTATCTTGGACCCGTAGATCTCCTGTTTTGATAGAGTTCGAATCTGTTCTGGGCCTGTTCCGAAAACGTCAATCGGCTTCACCTCGACAGTCTGGAATATCGGAACGCGGGAAGAAACGTAGTTAACCTCAACCTTCAACCTGTCGGCGCTTCCAAAGATGTTGTTGTATTTCGCCTCGAATCTGTCTAGGGCATACTCGTTGAGATATGCATCCACTGCGTAGCCACCGGACTTCAGTATCTCTGTGATGCGCTGTCTCACGATCTCCCTATCTTTCGCCATGTTGTTCCTGTCACCGTTCCGAGTCAAGACAAGATCGAGATCTATCGAAAGTCGTGGGAGCTGCGAGTAGCAAAGGTTGATGGCAGTCCCGCCTCTCAAGGCCAGATACTGATTCAGTTCCCCTCTATTGACTTCGGATAGAATCTCAATCAGCCTATACAACTTCTCAAGCGGCCAAGCCGGGAACCCTGTCTTTCCTGATATCTGATCGAAGTAGCGTCTATTTGGGATCCTAGGCAAAGCGTAGCGTCTCTTCCAAGTCTACTGGAACTATCAGGTTCCACTGTCTTTCCAGTTTTCCCGATCCTTTCTCTGTCAGAAAGTAGTAGACCTTGCTGGACAGGTTCGCCCGTATCGAGTCTAATTTCTTATCGTCGAGATGCCAGCTTTCTCTTATCTCGTTTCGAGACAAGAAGAAGCCAAGCTTGTGAAATAGGACCTTCTTCCGTTCTCTGGTCGCATAGTCATAGAGTCTGCGGAAGTTGATGTTCTTCATCGATACCAGGCTTTTGAAGACTTCCTCAACTCCGCCAGCGAGATCTATGCGATCTATGCAGTCGAGTATCGTCTTTTCCCTGTCTGTGACTATGAGTTGTGAATTGCTCCATATCGTTCTCTCTGTGCCTGTCAATTCTCGCCTGGGTATCCATTTGTAGTGTACCCTCTCGTAGCTGAAACTTCTGAATTGCTTTGGCGAGGCCAAGTCGACTGTATTGTAGGTTGCCGTGTTCGCAGCTCCATGGAGTTCCAGCGCCGAATGGTATGCCAGGCAATATGGATCAGTAATCTTGCGTGCGAGAAGGAACTTATCCGCAGCCGGTTTCTGATCGTCGATGTGCTCTTGGGGGACTACCTCGTAGAGTCCCTTTCGCACCCTCACCACCTGTCTCGAGCTCACTAGCTGCTTCAGCGTATTCATGCAAGTAGCCTTGTTTGGGATGAGAACGAGCGCTTCCCTGGTTGTGAAGAACCGATCACTTAGGAAGGCCCTATACAGCTTGGAGGTCATTACTACCGCCTTATTGACGCAATTGCTATATAATATGGCTATTTCGTCAAGCTTATGGTAGCCCCAACTACCAAACCATTGACGAAATCACTATCCTAGATAGCAACTCCGTCAATCCTCCGGTAACTCTCCCAAAGACACGACCCGTCAACCTAGGCGTGACGCGCCCGCGAGACCTGAACCGCCAAGGTGTCCTGAATGCGATAGCCACGTGGATCGACTGACAAGTTCAGCGCGTCTCTCCTTTCCCGGCAGGCCTGCCGCGACGGCTACGCATTCATGGTAGGCGATGAGCCACGCCTTCACCGCGTTGCTCAGGGTTCTCAAACGTGCCCCCGTTTCCCTGAAACGGGCCCCCCTTTGGAGGATATGGTCATGAACCATCTCGCGCACGTACTCCAAGACTGGGACGCCTTCCTGGTACGCCTTTCCCGCGTTGATGAGAGCTCGCAAAGCGGCACCTCTTTCCCGGAAAGTGCCACCTCTTTCGAGGATGTGATCATGCACCATGTCGCGCACGTACTCGCGAGTGGAACGTTGGACTGGAAAGCGAACGCCTTCAGTTGAGCAGGAACGAGTCGCTGCGGAATGACGATTTGAGAAACGGGCTGCTCGGCTTACAGGAAGCAATGATACAT
>Ga0315282_10009700_pt1 | contig 15264 bp, 9 predicted proteins | sample YL17G07_20_MG_FD_203693 | JGI IMG/M metagenome (GOLD analysis project Ga0315282, IMG submission 203693) | Sediment microbial communities from Yellowstone Lake, YNP, Wyoming, USA - YL17G07_20 | ecosystem: Environmental > Aquatic > Freshwater > Lake > Sediment | place: USA: Wyoming | collected... | reverse complement strand
GTAGAAGGCGACACCAACGGCGTGTTGGCTTCCGCTCTCGCCGCCGTGAAACTCAACGTTTCGGTTGGTCATGTGGAAGCTGGACTTCGAAGTTTTGACTTGCGCATGCCTGAGGAACACAACCGTCGCTTAGTAGATCATTTGTCTAAGTATTTGTTTGCGCCAACAGAAATAGCGAGAAAAAACCTAGAAAAAGAAAGTGTTTGGGGCAACATTTACGTGACTGGCAACACAGTCATCGACGCGGTGATGCAACACATCCCTTTGGCGGAAAGGAAATCAAACATCATGGATGAAATTCGATTTAGGCGATTTGCTCTGGTTACTGCCCATCGAGCTGAAAATGTGGACGATCCGGTTGTGCTCAAAAACTTTGTTGATGCTTTTGCTAAGGCTCCTATCCCAGTTGTTTATCCAATTCATCCAAGGAGCAGAAAGCGACTGCGTCAGCAAAAAATGTTAAGTAAGATTGCTCAAGCTAAAAATGTTCAGCTTTTACCGCCGCTGGGTTATTTTGATTTTCTGGTGCTCATGAAAAACTGTGAAATGATAATCACAGACTCTGGCGGAATACAGGAAGAAGCCACTGCTCCTCCTATACGAAAACCTGTCTTGGTCATTAGGTTATCCACCGAGCGGCCTGAAGCTGTTGAGGCAGGCTTCGCAAAAGTGACAGGTGTTGAAAAGCATAACATTTTGACTATGATGGAAAAGACCTTGAATGAAAGGCGTGGATTGCCAGAAACATCGCCCTACGGTGAAGGAATGGCTGCGCAAAAAATAGTTGAGGTTCTAACTCGTAAAGCAAAATGACAAGTTTTTGCAACGTATAGAATAGTCTGTTCAAAAACAATATAGAGAACAAGTTCATTCTTGTTAACGTAAGAGTTGGCTTGCTAATATGCGGGACCAATGGATTGGAAAGAACGTAGACTTAAGTGAACTCAGCAAGCAGGTAGAACTATTTTTTATCGAAAAACAATTTAATACTAAGCTAGAAAAGAAGCCTGATGGCTTTACGATTGAGGCAGTTACTGAAAAAATCTTAAACGTGCAGTTGAAGATCGATGTGGAAATTTCAGGTCAGCCAAATGACTTTACCGTAGAATATACAGATAACAAGAGAAAGAAAGGGTTTTTTTCATCTGCGGTCGGAAAATACCTGGCTTGGGCTCTCGGAGGAGGGGTCATTGTCTTAAAGGAAGAGAAAGCGAACGAAGCCTTAGAAAAGTTTGAAGGAACCTTTTGGAGTTACGTTGATGAGAAGATCGCTCAGCTAACTCGACCTTAATTCAGCAATTTTTATGCTCATTGCTTCGATTGGCGTTTCCTTCTGCTGAAGTAAAAGAGTAGTAGTGCTACGGCCACAATTATTATTGCAACCGCAACGTAAGGAAGGATGTTTGTTTTGGGCCTCTCCCCAACCGAGACTGTTTTTGTTTTGGTGCTGGCTAATCCATGATTGTCGACAACAGTTAGGGTTGTGCTGTGGTTTCCGTAAGTTGTATAGGTGTGGGTTATAGTTGAGTCTGGGGTGCTTGTTACGTTGCCGTCACCGAAATCCCACACGTGGCTGACAATGTTGCCATCTGGGTCGTTGCTTGCTGAGGCATTGAAAACGATTGGTTCATTCACAACAGGAGAGATGGGTAAATAAGTGAAGTCGGCAACAGGTTTGGCATAAACCTTCACCAGTTGCCACGTAGCATTGCTAAGTTCATCGCGGTCGAACACTGTTAGGGTCACGTTGTAGGTTCCATGAGCTGCATAAACATGGACAACAATTGGGACATAAACCGTGGTAAGGTTGCTATCACCGAAATTCCACGAAAAACTGATAACTTCGCCGTCTGGGTCAAAACTTTGTGTGGCATTGAAAACAATCGTTTCGTTAACTATTGGTATCTCTGGACTGTATGAAAACTTGGCGACTGGTGGATAGAGGATTTCAGCGACCGTGAATGAAGCGAGTAAATAGTTGTTTGATGTGTCTGTTTCGTTTTGAACAGTGTCAGCCTCAGCTTTAACTACGTGTTTTCCCAATGAAAAGCCGGTGGTATTCACAATGAATGAAAGTGTTCTCTCCTCGAAGCCGACGAGTCCGGGGACGTTTTTGGTTTGAATAGTTTCCCATTGAGTATTTGTTATGTTGTTGTAGTCTATCTCTGTGACGTTTTGGCAGATGGTGACATTGAAGCTTTCAATCTGGTTTCCTTTGTTGGTGACTGTGACGTTAATGTTTGCATTCTGACCAACCAAAATGTTATGAGGAAATATTCCTACACTGACAACTGCGATGTCGTGCACGGATACTCCGAACTTTATCAATTTCACGCTTATGTTGCCTGTTATTCCATCATTGTCAACCACAATCAACCTCACGGTTGCGTTCTCTTCCTCTGGAGGAGTTTTGGCAGGATACAGATGATATATCATAGGGTTTGTTGTGGTGCTTTCTCTTATTGGATCAAGTGAACCGCCGCCCCAGAACCAAACGTACTCACTTAACGTTCCGTCTGGGTCAAAGCTAGTGGAAGCGTTGAAAGTTACATTGTAGCCTTGTGCTGAATAGACAAAGTTAGCTACCGGTATGTGGGTCAACTCGATGTTTCTGAAGTAACCATTGCCTATTTCATGTGCGATTAGATTGAGGTTGATGTCTAATAGTTTAGTGGCGTAAAGCTCAAAAGTGCTTTCGCCCAAAGTCTTTACTCTGAAGGTTATTGTGGATAAGGTTCCATTACCGTCCACCTGAGATTGTTCTACGAGCAAGGAACCAAGTGACACATAGTCTTCCACTACGCTTGCAGTGAAAAAAGTTGAGCCTCCTTGCTTTAAAAATGGACCCTCTGCTATCATGGTTCTGTTAGTGTAAAGCAGGACGGGATTAAACCTAAGTTTCAGTTCCCACCCAAAAAGTCCCATGACGTCTGATATGTTCAATCTGATGGTGAGCTGCGTGCCTGCAACTGTGGTTAAGTCTATAATGCTGGCAGGGTCAACGAAAACCTTGGTGTTAGGTGGTGAAGTGGATTCAATTGGCTTAGTGGCTATTGTCCCTACTAGTACAACTATTATGAGAACTATAGCTGGTGCGTTCTTTAGTCTCACTTGATGAGTCTTCCTCTTAATTTGATATATAAGAAGGGGAATTCTAGTTCTTGAACATTATTCTGATACCATGATTGGAGTCGTTGGGGGCAAGTTGGATTGTTTGTGTAAAGAGAGATGAAGATGAATTTTAATGTTGTCGAGTCGTCTTTCTGCGTCTGATGAAGTAAACTCCTACTGCAATAACTACCAGAAGTATTATTCCACCTGCGACGTATGGTAGGATTCCGGATAGATCGGTGCCAGCGCTTGGAGGTGTCGTTACTGTGAGCGTGGTTTCATTGCTTTCGTCTCCAAGGTATTTTTCGTTTCCAGGCCACGTTGCTTTGATTTTGTAGGTTGCTTCTGCTGTGGGCATCCAGTTGGTTGAGAAGTTTCCGCTCCCATTGGTGGTTACGTTTTTGATGAGGACCCATGATCCTTCACCAGTTTTGTACCAGAGTGAGATTGTTACTGATTCAGCCGGTGTTATTGAGCCTTGAATTGTTACAAGGCCTTGACCTAATTCAAAGGTGGAAGGTGCTACCGTTGGTACAGATAGTTTGCTAGCGATTTTTGTTATAACCGCGTATCTTATGATCGTGTCATTTAGTCCCTCGTTGTCGATTACTGTCAAAGTGACCGTGAAGTTTCCGCTTTTTAGGTATCGGTGAGCCACTGTGTGAGTTGTTACAATTGTCTGGTTTTGGTCACCGAAGTTCCAAACGTAGGTTTGGATGCTGCCGCCGCCTATGCCTTGCTGATAATTTGGGCTAGAAGACCCAGCGTCGAAAGTTATTGATTGTTCAACCTTTGGAGTGGAAGGAGAATAAGTGAAACTGGCTTTTGGATAGGTGCCTACTGGCACTTGTTTCGTCACTGTGCCAGTCAGGCCGTTGCTGTCGGTTACTTTTAAAGTTACGTTGTATGTTTGGACGTTTGTGTAGGACCAGTCATATGTCGGTTCTGTTGTGGTACGGATCTGACCTGCCTCGAAGGTCCACTCGTAGCTTGTGATAGACAAGCCGGGGGCGGCGTAACTGCTTGTAGCGTTAAATTTGACGAAATCGTTGGGAAGCGGCTTGGCTGGGGTGTATGTTAAATATGCTACGGGTGGCAGGGTCAGGATTAAAGATACAGTTTTTTGGTTGTCTTCGGTTCGGTTTTCGCCTGGGACAAGGCTGGCGTTGGCCTTCAACGTGTAGGTGCCCATCGCTACTCCGCTTAAATCCATTGTTGTTGTTAAAGTAATGTTTTTTCCAGCCTGTAACTCTAGATTAGTCCAGTTGTGGATCAGAAATGAGTCGCGGTATAGGGTCATGTAAAACCCTGTTTCGTTAAAGGCACCTGTGTTTGCTACTGTGACGTTTGCCGAAACGGTTTGGGTACCATACTGAACTATGGCAGGCTCCTTTAGTACTGGTGATAATTTCAATTCAGTTATGGCTAAGTTGGGAAGCGGAATAATTGTGACGTTGCCATATTGCCAGATGTTGTTGGTTAGATTTTGTTCTACGCTTGGCAGAACTTTCCAGCGGTTCACTACTGCCCTGTAGTCATCGTAGACTATGGATACGTTTGCCCAAAGGGCATAGTTACCCTCTGCCAAGCCTGCGGTATTCCAAGTGAAGTTTATGTTTAGCCGTTTCCCAGGAGCAAACGATAACGGTGGTCTGTTGTCTTGGGCGGGGTCTGGCTCTTTAGCGTTCAAGAAGGCTATAGGTTCACCTCGTTCGGGGTGGTTGTAGGGTATTGGGTGGTTGTTGTAATAGGCGGTGACGTTTATGTTTTCGTAGACCGTTCCTCGGTTCTCCACGGTGATGTTGATATAGACGTTTTCTCCAGGCATAACTTTGGGTGGCTGTGGAGAAACTTTAACGTCGACGATGGCTACTTCGCGTTTTGCAACAGTTATTTGTTTGATGATTTTGTTGGTTTTTGCTTGGTTGTCGGTCACGTTTAAGCTCATTGTGTAGCTTCCGTTGCGGGAGTAAAAGTGAGTGACTAATGGGGTGGTCATGGTTGTTGTTTTGCCGTCTCCGAAGTCCCAGGTATAATTCGATATGAAGCCATCTGGATCGTAGCTGCCGCGGTAGGTGCCAAGTGTAGTGATGTACCCGGTGGCGTTGAAGGTTATGGTTTCGTTGACAACAGGGTCGCGCTTTAAGTAAGCTGGGATTTCAATGGGTGTGTCGAGGGTTGTGGGCACCCAAAAAAAGTCTGCACTGGGATAAGTAGTATAGAACAGACCATTCTGTGTAGTGTGGTCCATTGGGTTTCCGTCTACGTCATTCATTACTGTGTCAAAGAGGGTTAGGTCGCTTTTTCCATTCTGCAAGACTTGGAAGGTTACCTTTACTAGTATGCCGTTTCCGTCTGCCCAATCGCTTGTGGTGATTTGACAGGCAATAAGCCAATAGGTAGAGCCGTCGTAAGGTGGTGGAAAGAAAGTCGAGCCGCCGCTTTTGAGGAAGGGTCCTTCTTTGATCATTGTGGCGTTGGTATATAGGATAGAGCGGTCGTATGCTAGCTTGAGCTGCCAACTGTTGAGGCCCAAAACATCTGTGACCCATATCTCAACGGTGAAAGACTGACCTTTTTCATATACATAGGTGTTGGGAGGCGTTGCAGTGTAAGGGCCAACTGAAACGTATGTGATTTGAGCCTTTGCTTGATAAATACTTAAGAAAGCAAAAGTGTTGGCCAAAAGTGAAATTGTGACAAGCATCCAGATTATGGATTTAGCCTTCATTTCTCCCTTCACCCAAGTTTTGTTATCATAAGAAGGTGAAGTATTTGAACCTTTAGTTGTATCTTCAAACGGATTCCACCTTTCGAGAAGGTTCTTTCCTTCTTAAATGTGATGTGTAAAGTGTTATCTTTGATGTCAAGAGTGACATCAGGAAGGCAAGTTTCGTGTTAGGGTTTTGAGGTGGTAGTGTGGGTGGCAGCGCTCTGATTTCACTCCTTTTTAAGTCTTGTGCGTCCAAGCGTCTTAGGCTGGTTCCTCTTTTTGCGACCAATTACCGCTCCTGCCAGCGTAGCAACTATTAGAATGAGTAATAGAATAGTGTCGAATGGAAACTCTGGCACAACTCCCGTTGCTATTATTTCGATTTTGTGGGTGCTCAGAGTGAATGTTAGGTAGATGAACGTGTACGTGCCGTTTGACCTTACGTCCAAGGTTAAGGGTTGGTGATTGTCTACGAGAACTGTCCATGGACCTTGCATGAAGCTTTCTGGTATAGTGACGTTGGCATATCCTATTGTGCCGCTTGGTCCCGTCACGTTAAAGATTAACATTTTTTGTTGTTCGTCTAGGGTGAGGGGCACGTTGACAGTTGAGTTGGTTTCTATTGCTATTTCTGCGGTATATCCACCTGAAGTGCTAATTTGATAATATAATTGGATTTTCTCTTTAGAGAAAAAGCCGTTTGCACTCGTGTGGTTAATAGCTACAGCTGGGTATGGTGGGGGACCAATTGTGAGAAGCACGGTGTTGTAGAGGTTAAGTACCGTGCTACCCGCTTGTTCGACGAAGAAAGTTATGTTTGCTAGTGTTCCGCTTCCCCCGACTGGGTAGGCCGTGTCGTAGGGTGCGCCTGTTAGCGTGGCCTCAACGTATATGTAGCCAGCCTCATAGTATTTTGCTGTGAAGTAGGTGGCTCCACCACTTTTTAGGAAGGGTCCTTCACTGATGCTGATGGGAACAAGTTTCAGTTGAACGTCGTCCCAGTTGGCTTGAACGTAATTGGTTGCACCCGAAGCTGCTGTTTTGAGAAGTGACACCAGGCGGAATTTGTAGGTTCCAATTTCGCTAAAGGCAGATGCTGACGTCATAACCCCCCCATTAAAGGTCCAAGACTTGACTCCGCCAGCAGGTATTGAATATACTGTTTTTAGTAATGTGGCGGAGCCGCTGGGTTTCACTAGCATTATTCTCATGTAGCCACCTGAGGCTATTGAGTTACCTGAAACCGTGAAGGCATACGACAGAAAAGCGTCATTTGCTTTGCCGAAATTGTAAGTGAAGCTTTGTTCAGTTGTAAACGTTATGGATGCAGCAGCTGAATCTGTAGATGTGGCTCTGTGATAGTAGCTCGGAAGGCTTGAACCGGGTGGAGGATTGCCATCAGCTGTGTCGTAACCGTATGTGGCTGTTCCATTTGTGACTGTGGTAGTTGTTATCCACTCGGTCGAGGATGTGTATGTAAAGTTTCCGTTTGTGATTGGGGTCAGGGGATAGCTTAATAGATTTGTGGGATCCCATTTTAGATAAAATTCGTAGGCGAAAAGTCCTGGAGATGAAGTGTTAGATGGAATGTCAGACACGTTGATGTTGACGGTGAACTTGGTTCCTGCTGTCTCGCTCGTGTCTATAACATTTGGGGGGTCAACAAAGATTTGAGGAGTAGGTGGGACGGCTGTAGCTTTGTTTCCTCCGAATAGAATGCTGGTTGTTAACATTGCAAGGAGGGCTATCCAAAAGATATTTTTTATCTTCAAATCATTTCTCTCTCCTGATTCTCGATTTTAATAGTTATAGGTTCTACCATCTTCAATTAAATATAAAGCTTGTTTCAGCCATAAAAATATTCAACTCGGTGAGTTAGGTGCTCCACCATCTGCCGTAGCCCCAGTTTTGTCCTAAGAGGGCGAAGTCGGCGACGTTGATGATTCCGTCGTTGTTGAAGTCCACTGCGGTGTTGTAGTTGGGCTGTCCACTTGTTGACTGCCATGCTTTGCCTAAGAGGGCTAGGTCGGTGATGTCTACTGCGCCGTCGCCGTTTGCGTCTGTGACTTTGACGGTTACCATACCATCGATTTTTGCGTTATTAGCCGTGTTGGTTTCGTTAGGAACTGTGCTGGCGACTGCTTTTATTTGGTATTTCCCTAATGGTACACTTGATGTGCTCCAATAGATTGTCAGTGTGGTGTTGGTTCCTGCCGCTAGGTTTGTGACTGTTTGTGTTGCTATTATCGTGGTGTTGTAATATAGTGTTACAGTAAAGTTTTCAGCGTATGGGCCTCCTTGGTTTCCGATGCCCACTGTTATTGTGACGTTCATTTTGACGTATATTGTTGTGTTTGCTGGTGTGACAGTGAATACTGCCACATCGTGTACTATTACTGTAACTGCGCCGTCGATTTTGTCGTTGTTAGTTTGGTTGATGTCGGTTCCGAGCAATGCTGAAGCCTTTATGGTGTATGTTTTTGGCGCAACTGAGGTTGTGTTCCAAATGAATGTGAGAGTTTTGTTGGCTCCAACTGCTAAATTAGAAACCGTTTGGGATGGTCCGGTTTCTGTGCTATCGTAGGATGTGGCGACGTCGAAGGTTTCAGGTTTTTGGCCTAGGTTTTTGACCACTGCTGCGATTGTTATGTTTTGGCCTTGTAAGACGGAGGTTGGAGATGCGCTCACGCTTAGCACAGCCACGTCGTGTCTAGCGGAGATTTGCACGCTTCCGTCCACGTAAGTGTTGTCGGCTGTGTAGATTTCGCCTGTTACGGTGCTTGCAATGGCTTTGATTGGGTAAGAGCCTTCGGTAACGTTTGTTGTGTTCCAGGTGTAGAGGAGTGTTTGATTTGCTCCAGCGGCAAGAGCGGTGACGGGTTTTGTTCCGATGGATGTTGTGGCGTAGTAGGCTGTGACCGTGAAGGTTTCGGTTGCTGTGCCCAAGTTTTTGGCGACTACTGTAATAGTGATTGTTTCATTTAGGTAAATGGAGGTTTTAGATGGTGTCACGCTTATGACGGCTACGTTGTGTGTGTAGGTGACTGTGACTGTGCCGTCGGTTTTTGCGTTGTTAGCTGTGTTGGTTTCTCCAGGAATGGTGCTAGCTACGGCTTTTATCGTATATGTTCCTGGAGCTATTCCAGCCGTGTTCCATGAGTAGTTGAGTGTGGTGTTGGTGCCTCCGGATAGGCTTGTGACGTTTTTGGTTTGGATGAGGTTGGAGTCGTAGTAGGTGCTGACTGTGAAGGTTTCGGTTTTGGTTCCGTTGTTTTTGACTGTGGCGTTGATGGAGACGAGTTGTCCGTCAAGGGCGGTGTGGGGAGAAACAGCTATGCCTATGACAGCTACGTCGTGAACGATTCCAGCAATATTGGCGAAGTAGCCGTCTACACTCGTGTGGTCAATGGTTACAGGTGGGTAGCTTGGCGGGGGACCAATTGTAAGTAGCACGGTGTTGTAGAGGTCAAGTGCTGTTTCATTGTAGCCTTCAACAAAAAAGGTTACGTTGGCGATTCTTCCGCCACCAGTCTGAGGAAAAGCAGTCGAGTAGGGCGTGCCAGTCAGCGAGTTGGACACGTATATGTAATTGTAACCCGATTCAAAGAATTTTGACGTGAAGTATGTGCTTCCGCCATTTTTCAAGAACGGCCCTTCCGCAACGTTGAGGGGATTTAGTTTTAGCTGGACGTCATCCCAGTTAGCCTGAATATATTTGTCTGTGCCCGACGCGGCAGTTTTCAAAACGGACATAAGCCTTAACGTGTAAGTTCCATTCAGCGCAAAGGCGCTGGACGATGTTGCTGTCAAAGGCACGTAAACCCAAGTTGTATTTCCTGTGATTCCTATGCTTTTCAACTGTGTAAGAGAAGTGTCGGGTTTGACTAATCGAATGTATAGGACGCTGCCAGAGGCTGGAATAGAGTTGCCTGTGATCCTGTAGGCGTAGGCGAGATATGCATCGTTGGGTACTTTGCCGAAAGTGAAGTTGAACCTCTGCTCGGTATAAAACGTTATAGACGCCGTTGCGATTGAAGTGGCGTTTGCTCGGAGATAGTAGCTTGGAGTCTGAGATGTATTTGGTATGAGAACCGAAGACGCGGAGCTGACGGTTGAGAGCTTTGTTTGCGTTGCCGCTGAAGCCGTGGCTCCAGTTACGTGTAACCAATATTCAATGACTAGGGCTTTCCCGGTTAAATCATACTGAGCACCGGGATAAGTGAAAGTGTATGTGGTTTTCGCTGGGTTTGCTAAGACGTTAGTGCCCGTTGCGTCTATGCTGAACAAGTTTAGCAAGCCGGTTCCAGTACTGTTACATTTGTACACCCAAATCTCCATGTGCCCAGTGCCAATGTAGGTTGGGGTAAGTGTTATGTAAAACGTCCACGTTCCAGTCGGAATCACTTTGTTATACAATCCGTTAGACCGCCACCCGTATCCCTTCAAAGCGGTAGCGTTAGGAGTTCCTGTAGCAGTACTGTTTGCCGTGAATGGATCAAAGAAAAAATCTCCAGTTAGATTTCCGTTTTTAATGGTAGTTGTTACATCTTCAGCTCCCGATGTAGTGGACAACGCCCTGTAATCTGTTCCAAATCCGGTCACACTGGAAGATGACAAAAAGTACGTGGTCATGTTTGGATTGCCATCACTTGAATCGTACCCCCAGGAAGGCGTCCCAGTAACGGTGCCAGAAGTGGTTGTGTTCCATTTGGTTGAAGAAGTGTCTGTGAAGTTTGCGTTTGCAATTGGCTTTTTGGGTTGGCTCAAGAAAGTGGGATTCCACTTCATGTAAAATTCGTAGGCAAACAAGCCTGGAGAGGGAATATCTGAAACATTTATGTTCACCGTGAATGTGCTTCCAGATTTCTTATTGGTGTCCACAATGCTGGCGGGTGAAACAAAAATTTGGGCGCCAGGCGACCCCTGCACTAACAGAGGAACCAGAACATAGGGTGTTATCAAAATGAACATGAGCAAGTTTACAACTAGCAACCAAAATGAACCTTTCCCTCTCAAAGCTTCAAACCTTCTCTCTTCAGCCTTTCCCTATAAAACTAGTTACTTCAACAGCATATTTGAACCTTACTGTCTAAACTTCTATAATACAAGACCATCAAACAAAATGTCCACTCACGAAAACAACAAAAATAAGAGAAAACAACCTCTAATCTTCAGATTTTCTAAGGACTAGTTGCCTTACCCTTACCCTTACCCCGCCTAAGAACGAAGAACGCGCCAATACCCGCAACTGCAACAACTGCAACCACTGCAACGATTATAACCCATGGAAGAGCCAGCGCACCAGCCGTAACAGTTATAGTCGCACTGCCACTGTTATCGCTGGTATTCGCCTCATCAGGCACAACATTGGTCGCAGCCCTCACGGTGTAGTTTCCAGTTGAAACATCGCTGGTGGACCAAGTAAATGTCAAAGTGGTATTGGTACTGGCAGCCAAACTCTGGTATGACTTGGTCCCCAAGGACTTGGCGTAATTAGTTCCGGTCACGTTCACAGTGACAGTCACATCCTCAACTACGGTTCCTTTATTCTTAACCACAACATTAACATTGACTTCACTGCCCACAGTCACAGAAGAGGGAACATCAATATTATTGATGGCAATGTCCCGTAATATGTTGTTAAAGTATCCATGGCCAATAACCTTATGTGGAATAAAGGTCCCATCGTTCTGTAGCAAAACACCTTTGGTAATATCAATCGATGTGGACCCAACGGCCATTACCTTGAACGTCACAGTGACTAGAACGCCTGCACCACTAACACCGCCGGCAGGTGCGCCTGTAAGCGTAGAGTTGACATACAAGGAACCTGCGGTTTCATCGAATTTGAACGATGTGGAGCCCTGATTTTTTAGAAAATCACCCTCAGTGACGCTTGAAACGTTTAACACACTTGCGGTCCAGTTCATGTTGAGGCTCCAGGTATAAACATACTCAACATCGGAAATGTTTATGTCAACACTAAACGTCTTATCCGCAGTTAGTGTTGTGTTCCTAATGGTTTGAGGATTGAAGGTTATTTTAGGGAGAGGAAACGCAAAATAGCCATCCTCAACTGTGTGAGGAATTGGAGGTGATTGAGGGTAGAAGTAGTCAAGCAGAATAGTGTCAAAAAGGTCGAGCGTGCTAATTCCTGTTCCTTTAGACCGAAGGGTAACGTAGGCTATTGTTCCGCTGCCTGTTGGAGCTGCTGTTGCAGGCTCACCCAGAAGTGTAGCTTCGGCATGCATCTTACCTTGCACCGGAAAGTTGAGCTTAAAGACAGAGTAACTGTGGTAAGCGCCGCTCGAGTTGAGGAAGGGCCCCTCAGACGCGCTTACAACATCTAAAAGAGTCGCGTTCCATGCAAGATTAAACTGCCAAGCATAGAGCCTTGAAACGTCAGCTACGTTGATATTAATGGTAAAGGTTTCATTAATATTCGCAGAGTTGGTGTTTGGGTCAACAAATATTCGGGTGCCAGGTTTGGCGGCGCCTATGTTTATCAAGATAACGCCCACCAACGCCAAAACAAAAGTTGACAACAAAGTCAACGTAACAAAGCTTTTTGTTCTCACACCTCTGCCTCCTCTCATAGACTTCTCCTGTCTTCTCTAATCATCGATTGTGAAACTGTCTTTTCTTATAGGAAGACAAGAAATTTAAGCATTTCCTTTTTGAAAACGTTAGGCATGCAACAATCTGTTTTCTATCTTTCTTTTTTTCTCAAGCAGAGGCTTCATTGCAAAAATGGAAATTTAAGATTTTTATTCCGAGCGAAGATGAAACAAACCATTAGAACTAGAGATTCGCAATACGGCGAGTTAGCCCTGCTTTTTGTTGCTAAAGTTTCTTGCCGTAGTTAACTGCTAGTTTGCCGAGGTCCACGTAGTTGATTCTGCCGTCACTGTTGAAGTCGTAGTCTGGGTCGTATCTGCCGCTGCCGTCTCCTAGTTTGCTTCCGTAGGCTATTGCCAGTGCGCCCAAGTCTTTGTAGTTTACTCGGCCATCGTGGTTGCCGTCGCCTGGCAACCACAGCTTTATCCATCCATCAGTGAAAGTGTTGTCACCTATGTTTATGTCTCCTGGAAGGTTTGCTATGGCGGTTATAGTCCTGTTGTCTCCTGGCGTGAATTCGACTGTGTCCCATACGTAAGTTACATTGATTTCTGTGGCGGGTTGCAGGTTATTTATGGTTATGTTGTTTAGGAATTGGGTTCCATAGTAGAAGGATACGTTGAAGGATTCGGCTGCAGTGCCGTGATTTGCAACTGTTGCTGTGAGGTTTGCTCGTTGTCCAACTGTTAGATTTGCGGCTGTTTTTGGATATTGATACATCATGTTTGTGAGGTTGGTTACTGCTACGTCGTGTGCTCCGTATTGTGTGGCGCTAGTTACTATGTCGTATGTTATGCTATCGATTGGGCCTGCTTGTGTTACTGTGGTTGTTATGGACAGGCCCATAATGGCTGAGGTTCCAGGATTGAGGGTGAATGTTTGGTTCTCCAGGATTGTTCCACCTTGGTATTGGTAGAGCACGATTTTTTGTTGTATGTAGTTAACGAATATTGTAAACCCGTAGATTTGACTTGCATTTAATGTTATGTTGTGGATTCCAATTACGTCTTGATAAGTTACTGGACAGGACAGGTGAATGACGTCTGAAAAAGTCGTGTTTGCTTCAGGGATTACTTTTGGCGCTATACTGATGCTGTAGCCTACGATTGAGGCTATGCCGTCTGCGCCTGGACTAACGATTAATGGGATGTCAAGAGAAGATGAGAGGGGGACAAAGGGTAGCGCTATCAGTAGCATAGCCGCTAGAACTGTGAGCTTTGTCTTGCGCATCCTCACGTTTTTTTCACCGTTTTTTAAATTATGGAAATTTTCAAAATGGGGTACTTAGGGGCGCGATCACACATTTGTGGCTTCGACTCCTAGGTTTATTGTGGCTGTTGTTCCCGCGATGATGCCGTCTTTTCCCAATGTTACCAGTTTGATGCTGTCGATTTCGTTTATGTTCATTGTGAAGTAGGCGCTTTCACCTTGAATTATTGTGCCGTTGGGTCCAAGTTGTATTGCTAAGTATTCATTGGCACCAATAATTAGGGTAATGTTAAAGGATTGGATTACGCCGTTGGGATCTGCGACTGATAGGGCGTGTAGTTTTATTTTGACTTGGGTTCCGTTGACGTTGTGTATGTGTAGTGCGTCGGGGCTGAACCATTGTACCGAGGGGAATATTTTTGGGTTTATTGAGGCTTGGGTTTGGTTTACGTTGTTGATTGTGCTTACTCCGTCTGTGCCGTTTTCAAAGATGATGGGGGATTTGACGACGGTTGGTGTCACGGTTACGTTGTATGTTATGATGAGCGTGGCTATCGCTATGGAAATCAAAGAAAGAAAGACGATGGCTAGCGGAATCACTAGGCGTTTCTGCATTCAATGCGCCCCCTGTTAGTTGGGAGTTTATGGGTTGTACACTTGCATGTCCATCGTGAACACACTAGTGCCTGAAGCTCCAGATGTTCCAGTTATCTCCAGCCATATTGTGTACTTGCCTGGTGCCAGACTTACGACGGTGTATGATGAGCTTACTGTGGTTAGTGACCATACAGTGGTTGCGTTTGACACCTTGACTAGGAACGAAGCAATGTTTGCTACTTGGTTGGTTATGCTGGATACGCGAAGTCCAGTTTGGTGAACGCCTGTGTCCCAGTTCCATATACCATATGTTAAGTTTTCGTCAACAGTCTTGATCGATGGGAATATGTTCACTGAGTAGGCAAAGGTGTTTAGTTTGGTGCTGGGCCATGAAAAGAAGCTTACTTTTGGATTAGTAACAACTGTGGCAGTCATGGTGGCTGACAGTACTACGTATGCGGCTGCGGCTACTGATGTGACGAGTATTGCTAGTAACACTACTGCTGGAATGCTGAATCGGCCTAAGTGTATCGATTTGCGAAAGTTCATGTTTTTTTCCTCCTTCCTCCTTTTTTATTTTTATTTTCATTCAGGTCGGTTTTGGAGCGAATCGTTTTGATCCGCTCTTTCAAACCATTGAATGAGCTTGAATTTGTGAATGTTAAGCCCGTAATGAGGATGAGTGGCAGGATTATGCCTGCGCTCTTCACTCTTACTTCCACAATTGCCCCGTTCAATGTGGCTGATACGGCATAGGATGTGCATGTGATTGTTTCGGCTTGGTTCTCGGCGGTGATTGTTCGGGTCACGTTTGCGATAACGTGTTTTGTTGGAGTTGCTCCATCATAAATTGTGAAGGTCAAAGTTGAGTTGGGAACATTGAGCAGGGAGACAACTCCACTTACTCCTGTGATTCCCGTTGTGATTTTGTTTGTCTGCGTGCTTGTGGCATTAAACACGGTTACGTTGGCGTATTGTAGCCAAACGTTGTGTGGAGGCGTTCCTGATGTGCCCTC
>Ga0315282_10009699_pt1 | contig 15264 bp, 19 predicted proteins | sample YL17G07_20_MG_FD_203693 | JGI IMG/M metagenome (GOLD analysis project Ga0315282, IMG submission 203693) | Sediment microbial communities from Yellowstone Lake, YNP, Wyoming, USA - YL17G07_20 | ecosystem: Environmental > Aquatic > Freshwater > Lake > Sediment | place: USA: Wyoming | collected... | reverse complement strand
AACTAGGTGTGGCCCCCTACGGGGTGGGGATATTCACGGCTTCCCTCGTTCTTTCGATCATGATCATACCGTACTCGGCCTCGATCGGACGAGAGGTGATTAGCCTTGTTCCTTCCGATCTGAAAGAGGCAGCCCTTTCTCTTGGAGCAACTCGATTTGAGGTTATACGAAAGGTCGTTCTTCCCTATGCCGGTTCTGGAATAGTAGCAGGAATCCTTCTTTCCCTCGGAAGGGCCCTGGGAGAGACCATGGCCGTAACAATGGTCATTGGAAACTCGAATTTCATTCCAAAGGGTATTTTCAGTCCGGCAAATACCCTCGCCAGTGTCATTGCCAACGAATTCACAGAAGCGACAGGGAGTCTCTATCTTTCCAGTCTGATTGAGTTGGGACTGGTGCTCTTCATCGTTACCACTATCATAAACCTTATAAGCAAATTGATCATCCGCCGGATGGGTGGGGGAGTATAACATGAAAGAACCTTCGATCAAAAAAAGAATTCTATGGGATAAGTTATTCAAAGGAACGATTCTTCTCCTCACCTTTTGTTCAATCCTTCCCATGTTTTTCATCCTCTTTTTCATCACCAGCAAGGGCATCTCTGTTATCAACTGGAGATTTCTCACCCAACTTCCCAAACCCGTAGGCGAGTTAGGAGGCGGAATTTCAAACGGCATCATAGGCACATTCATCCTGATTGTCATCTCAGTAGCCTTTTCTGTCCCTATTGGCATACTTGCCGGGATCTTCCTTTCAGAAAACAGGAAAGGAAGGCTGGCATCCCTTACAAGATTGTGTGTCGAGACACTCCAGGGGATTCCTTCCATTGTCATAGGAATCATTGCATATATTTGGCTGGTTGTTTTGATGGGATCATTCTCAGCGCTTTCAGGCGGAATGGCTCTCGGTCTGATGATGCTGCCGGTCATTATCCCTGCGACAGAGGAGACCTTCAAACTTATTCCGGAAAGCTTAAAAGAAGCATCCCTGGCCTTGGGGGTCTCCTACCCCAGTACAATTCTGAAAGTGATCCTGCCAGCAGGCGTAAGCGGCATCGCGACAGGAATCCTCTTGAGCATAGCGAGGGTCGCCGGTGAAACAGCGCCCCTTCTCTTTACTGCCTTCGGGAGTCCCTTCATGAACTTCAATATCCTGAAACCCGTTAACAGTCTACCACTGATGATTTTTAACTATGCCACAAGCCCCTATCCCGATTGGCATACGCTTGCCTGGGGAGCCTCTATTGTGCTGATGGCCTTTGTCCTGGGTTTAAATCTCCTTACCAAGGTTGTGACAAGAAGATGGAAAGTACAGTTTTAAAGATAGAAGATTTCAGTGCCTTTTTTGGGAAAAACCAGGTTTTGAAAGAGGTCAACCTTTCCATACCCCAAAATAGAATTACAGCCATTATGGGGCCATCCGGTTGCGGTAAGACCACCCTCATTCGCTGCATCAACCGGATGCACGAGTTAATCTCTGATGCCAGGGTCTCCGGCAAGATTTTTCTGGATCATGAAGACATCTATGCCACGGATCCCATTATCGTTCGAAGGCAAATCGGGATGGTTTTCCAGAAACCCAATCCGTTTCCCATGATGAGTATCTATGACAACGTGATTGCTGGATACAATCTGAACGGAATCCGGCTGGCCAAGGATGAAAAGGACAGAATCGTCGAGGAATCGTTGCGGAAAGCGGCCCTTTGGGAAGAGGTTAAAGGAGTTCTCCACAGAAGAGGGACCTTTCTTTCCGGCGGACAGCAGCAGCGACTCTGTATCGCCCGTGCTCTCGCCATGGGGCCCGCGGTCCTTCTCCTCGACGAACCCACTTCCGCTCTTGATCCGAAGGCAACTTCGCATATCGAGGAGTTAATCGTACAGTTAAAGGATACGGTTTCAATCATTCTCGTCACCCACAACATGGCGCAAGCGGCCCGCGTTTCGGACTTTGCAGCTTTCGTATACTTGGGTGAGCTTGTCGAGTTCGGGCCAAGCGGAAGGATGTTTACTGCCCCGAAGGACAAAAGGACAGAAGAATATTTGACCGGAAAGTTTGGATAAAGATCTGGAAGACAATAAAAAGGAGAAAAAAATGGAAACCCATTTTCAGAAGGAGTTGCAGGAACTCAAAGAAAGCCTTTTAATGATGGCGGCCCTTGTGGAAGGGGCAATCAGCGACGCCGTCCAGTCCTTGGTCAAGAGGGATTCGGATCTTGCCCAGAAGACCTTTGAAGGAGAGGACAAGATCAACGCTATGGAGATTGCCATCGACGACAGTTGCTTGAAGCTCCTTGCCTTGAGACAGCCCATGGGCGTTGACCTGCGGTTTATTACTTCTACGATGAAGATCGTTACCGATTTGGAACGAATGGGGGACCAGGCTTTTAATATCGCCGAGCGGGCGATTTCCCTGAATCAGGAGCCCCAACTCAAACCTTACCTCGATATCCCCAAGATGGCCGAAATCACCCAGTCGATGGTTAAAGACGTCCTGGATGCCTTTGTGAACCGGGACCCTAAATTGGCCCGTTCTGTTTGTGAGAGGGATGACCTGGTGGATGGGTTGAATGACCAGGTTTTCAGAGAACTCCTCACCTATATGGAAGGGGACCCGCTGACGATTACAAGGGCGTTCCATTTGATGATTGTCTGCCGTTGTCTGGAACGAATCGCCGATCACGCTACAAATATTGCGGAAGATGTGATCTTTATGCTGGATGCGCGTGTGATCAAGCATCATGCCGATGTCAAGGAAGAGGGGGAAGGGAGAAATATCTCATGAGCAAAGCAAAGGTTCTTTTTCTATGTACAGGTAATTCAGTCCGCAGTCAGATGGCTGAAGCCTTTCTGAGGAAGCATGGCGGGGACCGGCACGACGTTTACAGTGCTGGAACTGAACCGAAGGGCATAAATCCGTACACCAAGATGGTCATGGAGGAAGCAGGAGTGAGTCTGAGCGGTCAGTATTCCAAACATGTCAAAGAGTATATGGGCAAAATACACTTCGCATATGTAATTACCCTGTGCGACGAAGCCGAGAAAAGCTGTCCAGCAATTTTCCCTGGAATGGGTCAAAGATTGAACTGGTCATTTGAAGACCCTGCGGCCATTGTGGGATCAGATGATGAAAAATTAGCTAAGTTTCGAGAAGTGAGAGCACGGATAGAACAACGAATTAAAGAATGGCTGATGGAGCAGCGAGGAGAATAGGACATCACCTGTTCTACTTACGTGTCTTTCACATGAGGCAGGTCTGATGCACGCGCTTCAGGTTCATTAAAATTTCCTCGAAGTTTCCCTCAGGGTTGCGATTTCTGCTATAGATCTTCTGTTTTCATACCATCAAAAATGTTTCGGTATGTTTCTCAACTATTCAATTGGAGCTCCCGATGTCCACCCGTAATCGTTGAATCCCAGAATCGTTCCAGAGCAAGCTTTGGTGGGTGAAGTCGTCAGGCCGGATGAAAAAAGACCCTGGTAGAAAAACATGGGGTCTTTTCTTTCAGCTTAATGACAAGGGAATGAGGGTTAGACATGAGTAAAGAAACAAGGGGAGAGGCATTGCCTATGTTGTCCCATAGGAATCAATAGATAAAATATTGGTGACCCATTTTAAAGATTAGTTATTGACACATCATCTTAAGTGATGTATATTTTTATACATGAAAGGGTTAAAAAAGAAACCCATCCAGATATATCTCGAGCCCAGGCAGAATAATGTGTTGGAAATCCTCTCCAAAAAAAATGGAGTTTCAAAGGCTGAGATCATACGAAAAAGCCTTGAAAAGTTTTTAAAGGAACTTCCTGTGGAACAAGACCCTGCAATGGGTCTCATTGGACTCGGAGGTTCTGGGAAGGGAAATCTGTCTGATCAACATGACAAGTATGTTGTGAAGCATATCCTTTCTAAGAAGAAATGATGGTTCCTGAAGAAATCTTTGTTGACACCAGCGCCTGGATTGCCTTGGCAGACAAAGATGATGCCTACCACAAAAAAGCGGCTGCCGTTTATCCTTCGCTCCTAAAAACCCAAAGAAATTTAATAACAAGTAATTTTATTATAGCGGAGGCCTATATCATCATTTTGGACGAATTGGGTCATACGCCTGCCCTCCATTTTTTTGAAAGAATAAAAGCAAGCCCGAGGATTTTAAAAATTTATTCAAATGAAGAAATCGAAACAGAGGCTGAGGGAATATTGGCAAAATACAGCGATCAGGATTTCAGTTATACGGATGCCGTAAGTTTTGTAATCATGAAAAGGCAGAAGATTAAAAGAGCCTTTTGCTTTAATAAACATTTTGTGATTGCAGGATTTGAAAGTGTTCCTTGAAAAATGTACACCCTCACCCCGGTCCTTTCTACTTTATCTAATCATATCTAATGAATATTTGCGTGGTAATTTTGGAGCGAGCGGACGCTGCCCTTGCCCTGCCGGTAGGCCGCAATGCCTTTCGCAGGTTGATGGAGAGGGCAGTAAAAAAAAGACCCCAGTAGAAAAACCTGGGGTCTTTTTTCTCTTTTAGGTTAATGAGTTTCTATGTTAGCTCGTCACAACAACATTGGTTGCCTGTGGACCCTTCGGACCTTCTGAGACCTCGAACTCTACCTCATCGCCTTCATAGAGGGATTTAAATCCCTCTCTCTTAATGGCGGAGAAGTGAACGAAGACATCATTTCCATCATCTCTGGAAATAAACCCGTAGCCCTTCTTCTCATTAAACCATTTCACTTTACCTTTGGCCACTACAACTCACCTCCTTTCTTCTTTTAAACTTAAGTAAGTTGTAATAGCCTTTGGTCCTTAAAAAAAAGCCGTAAAAGCTTAAGAAGCACTTTTACGACCTTTTATGATCCAAACAGATACTTCTTACAACCTACGATTTCATCATGTCATTTTATTTATTAAATGTCAAGTAGTTTTTTAAGGTCTGGCTCAGGGTTTTCTGAAGGAGTCCAGAATGTGTTGTGCGCCATGCCTGCCCGCCGTACAAGCACTTTGGCAGGCGGATGCTATGCTTTTTAAATCTACCATCCGAAATCCGCAATCTAAAAGCCTTTTCCGAAGCAGGTATGAATGAGCGTTCCTTGAATATTTTCAATTTCAAAGGTTACAGCATAAAGCTTGGAGACGCCTTTGGTTGTCCAGATAAACTGCCCTGGATTGATGGAAAGGGTTTCTCCAATTCGATCCATGTAAGCGCCGGAGAGTTCTGGCGACTCATGGATATGGCCATGAAGGGTTAAAAGAGGCTGATTCTTTTCAATGAAGGTTTTGATGGATCGACTTCCCGCTGATTTTCCTCCTTGGATGAGATCCAACCGGGTCCCAAAAGGAGGAGAATGCAGGATATAGACGGTCCTTTTTGGATGGAGAGGTTTTGGGAGATGATCTAAATCTTCTTCAATCGTTTCTCGTCCTCTGAGATAAAGATAAGGATCAATGGGAGTCAGTTGGTCAGTCTGATCAGAGGATCGAATATAAGATGGATTTTTCTGAGGAGGCCAAAGAGCTTCTCGGTCATCCATCCTCTCATAGTCTTTTGGACGAAATGGGGTCGGTGGGACAAAAGGATATCCGATGAGTTCGTATCCATTTTTGAGTCGATGACTTCTCTGATTGAGATCGATGATTCTTTCTGTGGGATCCTTCAAAAGATAAGGATAACCCAGATCCCAGTTTCCAGGTATGAGAAAAATCTGTTGGACAGAAGTGGTCTCTAATATCCTTTTAAAGAAAGGAGTAAGAAACTGGTCAATAAAGGTTTTCTGATTTGGAACCATATCTTCATATCGTTTTGTTGGAGGGAAAGAGGGGAGGAGGTCACCCCCTATGACAACGATTTCTGATGAGGAAGAAGTGGCCAGCGATAAGAGTTCCTGGTAGAGGTGAATTTCACCGTGGAGATCTGAGGTATAGAGGACTATCATCCTATTCCTCAAAGTCCTCTGAAAGGGCCCATTTATCTTTCTTTCTCAATAATTTGAAGGTCACCTTACAATAGGAACATAGGACCAAATCCCCCGGCTTCTCGTTTCCTTCAAGAGGGATATCCGCATCACAGATGGGACACTCTAATTCAATAGACATGAATTGCCTCCTTCGATTCTTATAGTGATTTTAATATTAGAAATTTCAAAAAAAATCAAGTCCCCTCACCCCCTCCCCACCAAGGAGAATATAAAGGTGAGGGGTAATCCCTCAGTTATGATCGGAGATCCTATCCCCGAGATTGGAGTGGTCTCTCCGGAGAAAACTTGAAGCGGCACATTTTAACGACGAGCCAAGGTGTAGATACCCTTAAAAAGGCCCCTTCAGCACCACCCGCCGATTCCCTTCTCTCTGATAATCCGCATTTCAAGGTTTCGGAGGGGAGACCACCCCAATCCAATTGCACCCATAACTTAGGCATTTCGGTGAGGGAGTGAATTTTTTTTCTTGCATCGACATCTAAAATCATATAAAAAATATGATATCGAAAGGAGGAGCCTCGATGGACAGAAAGGTCGCTATCATCAGCTCGTTAATGGTTATCTGCGCCATGGTTATCCTTCTCTTGGGATGTCCGCCCCCAACGGTCAGAGTGAGACCACCGGAACCTCGGGTGGAAATTTATGGAACCCCCCCATCCAGATGCTGTTTAGAGACCTGGCCATTGGGAACCCAGGAGAGGAGGTTGGGTCTGGATCGATGGCCGTTGGGAGTACTGATAATAGAATTTAGAGTTAAGAATTTTGGTCCTATAATTCATAACTCATAACTCAAAATTATTAATTGGGGTTTAAAATGTTTGGTTTGGGTTTCCAGGAAATTCTGTTGATTCTTGTCATTCTCTTTTTGCTCTTTGGGGTGAAAAAAATACCAGAGATCGGGAAGGGGCTTGGGGAGACGATGAAGGAGATCAGAAAAATTCGGGATGAGAGAAAAGGAGGAAAGGGAAAAGAGAAAGAAGATCAAAAAGGGAATGTGATTTCAGATTTAAAAAAGGAAGTTGAAAACATTCCGGGTTTGAAGGAAGCCAGGGAGATTAAAAAGACCGCCGATAAATTCAAAAACATTACAAGACTTTTCAAATAACTTCCATTCATATTTAATCCATGGAGATAGTGGCTCGGGTCTTGCCCATCACCTCTTGATTGACCACAGAACCTGGCCACTTTCCCCTCAAAACATCAGAAACATTTTTTGCAGTCCTTCGCTTCAATTCACTGATCGATTCTTCAGAATAGAAACCGACATGGGGAGAGAGGATAACGTTTTCCATTTTGAGCATGGGATTTCTGGAATCGGGTGGTTCTGTCTCCAGCACATCCAAACCTGCACCAGAGACAAGCCCTTCCTTTAATGCCTCGATCAAGGCCTTCTCATCGATAATCGGTCCTCTTGAGGTGTTAATGACGATAGGTTTTTTCTCCATCTTTCCGAATTCTTGTTCTCCGATCAGATGGCGTGTTGAATCATTCAATGGACAATGAATGGAGATAAAATCGGATTCCTTTAAGACAGCATCGAGGTCTTTCAGTTCAATGTCCTCACGACTCTTTTCAATATAGGGATCGAAGGCAATTACCCGAACACCAAAAGCAGAGATTCTTTTTGCTACTGCCAGCCCGATTCTTCCTGATCCGACCAGGCCCATTGTTTTTCCTTTGAGACGATGGATGGGTCTTCCTTGTCGAAAATCCCACTGACCTGACTTCACCTTCTGATCGAGGAAGGCAACTTTTCTCATCAATGCCAGCATCATCGAGATGGTCTGGCTTGCCACCTCATCCATACAATAGTCGGGTACATTGGCAACGATGATTCCCAAATCTGTGGCGGCTTTGAGATCGATGGAATCCACTCCAACTCCGTAACGTGAAACCACCTTGCATTTTGGAAGATTTTCAAGGACACTCCGAGTCAAGAGAGCATATTGGTTAATGAGCCCATCGGCCTCTTTGCATGCTCGAATCAGGTCTTCCTCTTCCCTGACTTGAGCAAGAATCAATTCAGCGCCAATTCGACCAAGCTCCTCCTTTTCCTCTTCAATGGAGCCCTGGTCACAGTCGGTGATGACCACCCGATACTGATGTCGTTCCATTTTACCCTCTCTTATTTCTACGGAATTAAAATCACCTTGGCAGCCTGGAGATTTTCTAATAGATGAAAAGCTTCCTCCCACTTTTCGAGAGGGAGTTTGTGAGTAATAAACTTTTCGGCCGGAAGCAACCCTTTAGAGATGAGGCCGATCGTTTTCTCCCAGGCGGTCCAACTACTGGAGAAGCAGAAATCGTAACGGAGGGCTTTAAAAATTCCTCGATCGTAAGGGATGGGGACTTCTTCCTTGCCCGAAATTCCAATGGCACAGATCCTCCCCAATCTCCTCACCATCTCAAAGGCCTGGTAGATGGCTTTTCCACCCCCTGAGGTCTCAATGAGGATATCGACGCCAAGACCATTGGTTATCTCTAAGACCTTCTTCACAGGATCCTCTTTATCGACATTGATGGTGAAATCTGCGCCCAGCTCTCTCGCCTTTTCAAATCTCACCCCTTCATCCGAACTCCTTCCAGTGACCCCAACTATTTTCGCTCCAGCCGCCTTTGCAATGGCGAGGGAGATGAGGCCAATAGGACCCGGCCCAGTGATGGCGACCGATTCTCCTGCCCGAAGATTGCATCTTTCAAGGATCGACGTGACGCAGATCGCTGTGGGTTCAATCACTGCCCCCACTTCAAATGGGATATTATCCGGGAGACGATGGAGAAGTTTAGCGGGGCCTGCCACATATTTTGTGTAGGCACCGTTGATTCCGATGCCATAGGGTCTCTTCTGTTCACAGACCTGTGGAAATCCACTCTGACAGATAAAACAGACACCACAAGAGCCAGTCCGTGTCTCACTGACTATACGGTCTCCGATCTTCCAGTCTTTCACCCCTTTTCCAACATCAGCGATCACTCCGGAGAATTCATGCCCCAAAACGACTGGAGGCCAGTAGGGGTGGCTGTCATGATAGATATGGAGATCGCTTCCGCAGACCGAGACGGCTTTCACCTCGATCAGGGCTTCGTCCTCCTTTATTTTCGGCTCGGGAATCTCCCGAATTTCAATCAGACCTTTCCCTTTTCCATACTTTACAACTGCTTTCATATCATCTCCTCTGTGTTTAAATTCTTCTTAATTTTTCTTTTCTTGAATGATCGGAAGAATTTCTCCACCTCGTTGAAGGATGGCAACCTTTCCATTTTGTCCGACCAAAGAAAATCCGATCTCCAGTGCCTCCTGAGGTGTTTTTGCGTGGAGAAATCCTAATCTTTCTGTTTGTTCTTTAGAGATTCCCTGCGATACCATGATCCCTTTCGCCCTTTCTTTGATCACCCTCCCCACATGGACGAGATGGGCAGCCACAGTCAGCTTTTGAATCATCCCTTGACGGACTTTTTGATCAACCTCTTCAAATGTTTGATAACCCCACTCCAGAACTTCAGGATGGCTGGGTGACACCCCTTCTGGGCAAGGGCTGATCAGAATGACCACCCCCCCTTGTTTAACGGCTATCTCTCCTGCATAGATCCCCTTTGCGGCTAACCAGAGGTCTGAATCATAAGGATGAGAGTCCGTAATAACGATATCCGCTTCCTCGGGAAGTTTAGAATGATAAACCTCAAAGGATTGGGCCGCCCCTATTCGATAAGCACGAGCGGGATCTCCTGCCACTGCTCCAACCAATCTCCCCGTACCATCCTGGATCGTGTTGATGATCCATTTCAACCCTGCCTTCTCGGCAACCTGTTCGATTTCATCTTTAACAGGGTTTTCAATCTTACCTAAAATCTCGTGACCCTTAAACTGCGCACTAAGCCAATGGGTTTTTCCAGTGGTTACTTCACCGCAGATTCCGGGTTGAATAATATTTCCTCCTCCGCTGAATCCAGTGACCCGATGTGGGACAATCTGACCGATGCCCACGATGAAATTGGCCTCTTTTACAAGACGGTTCACAAAGATGGGAGTCCCTCTCTCTGTTTCTCCTAAATAGGAAAGCTGGGATGAATCCCACCAATGGTGATTGAGAATGGGATATTGTTCAAGGGTTTGCCTACCGAACTTTTTCACCATCTCTTCTTCGGTCATCGGCCTGTGAGTTCCAAGGGCGACCAAGATTTTGATACCACTGGATTTGATTCCAGCCGTTTCCAATTCCTTCTTCAATCGGAAAAGGATTTTCTGCGTGGGGGTGGTCCGAGTATAGTCATCTACAACGATCAGGACATTCTTACATCCTTTCAGAGTTTGGAGCAGAGGTTCGGATCCAATGGGTTGTAAGAAAGCCCTTTCAATGATCTCCTCCTCAGACTCTTTGATTTTCAAGATAGAAGGGGAGAAGATCCCAAGGAAGTTTTTCTCCGGGACATCCAGTGCATCGATTTCAGGATAGGGAAAAGAGATACGCATAAAAACTCAATTAGCAATTAGCAATGATCAATTAGCAATTTCCAGTTCATAATTTTTAAATGACCATTGATCATTGACCATTGATGACTGATCATTTTTAACTTCCTCTTGCCTCTTGGATTGATTTGAGAAAAGCGCGGGTGTTTTCTGTGATGATATGAAATTTCTTTTCTTTAATTGCCTTCTTATCCACTAACTCGCCACCCACTCCAAGTGCTGCGGCTCCGGCCTTGATGAAGGCCCCAGCATTCTGAAGGTTTACACCTCCAGTAGGTACCAAAAGAATTTGTGGGAGGGGTCCTCTGATCGCTTTGAGATAGTCTGGCCCTCCCAATTGGGCAGCAGGAAAGACTTTGACCATATCCGCTCCTGCATTCCAGGCGGCCAGGATCTCCGTGGGAGTCATTGCTCCCGGTATGACCACAGCGCTGTACCGATGGGCGAGCTGGATAAGATCGAGATTGAGAATGGGACTCACAATGAATTGGGCACCTGCAAGGAGAGCGGCCCTTCCTGTTTCAGGGTCTAAAACCGTTCCTGCACCCATGATGATCTCATCTTTGTATTTCTTCGTCAATTCTTTGATGACATCGATGGCGCCTGGAACGCTCATTGTAATCTCGATGAAACTGACTCCGCCCTCTTTGATCGCATCGGCCACATCCATGGCTTCCTGAGCGGAAGTTACGCGAATCACTGGAATCAATCCTTCGGATATCATCCGATTGAACACTTCCCGTTTGTCCATCGAAGCCTCCTAATTTCTTATGTGCTGCAGTGTTGCCGTTTTGCTGTGCTGCAGTTCAAAAAACCGCAGAACAGCAGCACCGCAGCACTGTAACACATGTTGACCTTACCTTGAAATCCTCAGCCCTGCACCTTTCATCTGATTCTCTACCTCTTCCCTTGTGCTCCAGTTGAAGTCACCGGGCAGAGTGTGTTTCAGCGCGGCAAAGGCATTTCCATACTGGACGCCTTTCTGAATGTCCTTTTCCTTCAACCAACCATAGAGAAATCCAGCGGTGAAAGAGTCTCCTGCTCCCACCCTGTCCACAATCTCCACCTTATACTGTCTATCTCTGAAGATCTTTCCATCCTGATAGGCAATCGCCGTCCAGTTATTCCTCCAGACGGAGAGGTCCTCCCTCAGCGTTATGGCGACGATTTTTAATTTAAAGGTTTGTGCAAGCCTCTCGGCTACGGCTTCGTAATCTTTTTCCTTGATGCCAAAGACGACGTTGGTATCTTCCTCGGTCGTGATGAGGATATCGACATCTGCCATCATGGGTTCTTGAATTCTTTTTGCATCCGCCGGAGTCCAGAGCTTCTTTCGATAATTGAGATCGTAAGAAACGGTACAGCCTGCTTTCTTTGCTGCCTTCAGGGCTTCGACTGTTACTTCTGAAGAAGAGGCGCTCAGCGCGGGAGTGATGCCACTCACATGAAAATGTCTCGATCCTGTAAAGACCTTTGCCCAATCTACCTCACCTGGATTGATCATGCTGATCGCAGACCCTCCCCGATCATAGAGGACACTCGATGCCCTGGGAGAAGCTCCCAACTCTAAGAAATAGAGACCAGCTCTTCCTTTATCAGACCAGACAATATGGGAACAGTCAACTCCGAACCCCTGGGCTCGATTTTTGATCAAATATCCAAGGCTGTTCTTCGGGAGTTTTGAGATCCATGCACTCTTCATTCCAAACCGGGTCACTCCAACGGCCACATTCAACTCAGCTCCACCAACGTTTAAATCGAGGATCTTGGCCTGTTCCAACCTCTGAAAATTGGGCGGCGAGAGCCTTAACATTGCCTCCCCAAAAGTCACCACGTCATACATAATTGTTCTCCTCTCCTAAAGTTGATTATCTATTGAGTTCGATCCGTATCCCTTTTTCTGCGGAGGCATACGCTGCGTAAATGGCTTCAATCACATCTCTTGCCAAGTCGATTCCGGATATTGGTTCCCGGTCAAATAAGACGGCCTCTATAAAATCTTCCAACTCTTGAGGGTACCCCCTCACCCAATCTTCGTCGGGACTGGGGAAGTTCCAACCTGCTTTCGTCTCCAGTTTTTCTGCAATGTACTCATCCCCGAAGATGTGAGGTTCTGGAGCATAAACCTCCAGGGCATTGTGAGGGTTGATGTTCACATTCACCACCGCATTCGAAAGATATACATTCATCGTGTTTCTCACCCCTCCTAAGACCCCATCAGAAGAAAAAACGGTCGCCTTCGAATTGTCTTCGAAATTGATGACCATGACTCCCCAATCCTCCACATCGTCCCATTCAGAGACGATATATTTCTTCTTTTCTTTGACGAAGGAGGCTATTTTTGTGTGTTGCCCGACTTCGGCCATGACCGATTTAGCCCGGATGGGCTTTCCATACTTGAGAATGCCTTCAAAGTGCTTGAGATGGAGAACCCCACCCACAGGGTGAGCCCCCAAGCGCATCAGTGTTCCCCCACCTGAAGTCTTCCATTTCCTTGAGTACTTGGCATGGGAGCCGGAGTGGCTTTCCTCAGCCCGGATATCCAAAATCGTCCCTCCACTTGCCTTGATCAAATTTTTCGCTTTGGTCAATGGAGGGGCATAGATCCAGTTTTCAGCGTACATGAATTTTACCTTATTCCTTTTCACGGCTTTGAGGACTCGATCACAGCCTTTTAACGCCTCTTTGAGCATCAACTTTTTATTTACGGCAAATCCGACTTGTTCTTCTTTTCTCTCTTTCCCAAAATATCCTGTCAGGGGTTTTTCGCAAATAATATGTTTTTTAGCCTCTGCCGCCTCGATGGAAAAGTCCTCATGTAAGTCCGTTGGAATACAGAGATCTACCACGTCTATATCTTTTCGGTCGAGAATAAGCCTGTAATCATCGTAATAATCGGGGATCTCAAACTTTTTTGCGAAAGCGGCTGCATGCTCCTTATTCTTGGAGGCAACGGCCACGACCTCCACTTTCGTCCCTCTTAATTTTGAAAGATTGCGGAGGTGAAGGTCTGCTGCAAACTGCGAGCCGACCATCCCAATGTTTACTCTATCCATATCGATTTGACTCCTTTCTATTTCTGGGCGATCACCTCATAGACCTGAACAGTACTCTCTTTGTAGAACGCCTTGATCTTGGGCGAGAGCGCTTTATGATCGTCTGAGTCTCTCCAGGCTGCTGCCGTTTCCAGAGACTGGAATCGAATCACCATCTGATAGACCGCCTCCTTCTCATGCTCTTTAAGAAGCGTTACAGAGACAAAGCCCGGTTGTTTTGACATGGCAATGCTATAAGCCTCTTTGAACAGGGTTTCGAAATTCCTCTCCTTTCCGGGGATCACATTAAAGGTTACATGCCTATCGATCATTAGGTCCTCCTTTATAACTCATAACTTGTACGGAATGGTTTCAAACCATTCCCTACCTCTAACTATGAATCACTTCCTTTTCTAAAATGGCCGGTCGGGTAAATGAGATACCAGCGACACTCAAAGAAAGGGTTGGGTAGAGTATGGGTTTTGTAATCATCTGCACTCCTTTTGAGGTGGCCAGGATCGTATCTTCTGATTTCGTCCCGGTGATGGATGGATTCCAGGTGAAGGCTTGGTTCTCCTGAATCATATCAGGCGTTTTAAAACTGACTCTGTAATCCCTACCCGTATAACCGATCGAACCACCCTGATGGTGAAGTTTCCATTCCTCTGGATATCCTTTTACCTGATAGGCATTCACCCCTTTCTGAAGAACCTCTCTTACAGGAATCCCTGGACGGGTATGGGCCATGAAGGTGCAATCAATAAAGACGTTGGCTTCGTACTTCTCTCTTAATTCCTTAGACAATTTTGCGAAGTGGACGAAACGAGTAAGCGAAACAATCAGGCCCCATTTTCTCGCATTGACGGAAACCATCAAGTATTTCCCAATCCTTCTTTCAGTTGGGATGGGATGGCGGAACTTGAAAATACGGTCATCTGCGGCAGCCATCAAGGTGACAGGGTCGATTCGATCCTTCCACATTTCTTTGCAGAGCCTGCCCACGACCTCTGACTCTTTTTCTCCCTTCTTCACCTTCATCATTGTCTTTTCTAATGCGGTGGCAACCTTCTCCCCCAGCCATTGATATCGATCCTGCTCTTCCGGTGTAAGTGAGTATCGGAGTCTTGCCACATCCTCCGCTACCACCGTTGCGTTTAGGAAAGGAACATCACTTCCAAATGAACTTTCCCCAACGAGTTCCCTTACAATAGAAACCTCCCGATCTTCATGCCAGGGAAAGGTCTTCACAATAAACCCCTGTTTCTCCATCCCTTCCTCATCAATCATACGAGGGGCTTCAATGTTGTTTGAGATAACAAATTTTGAATTCTCCGTGATCAGGAGCGTGGTGGCCCCAAGCTCAGTGGTGATTCCCACCAGATTGAGGCCACCACAGGTCATCCATGAAAAGTTGGCCTGGCGCTTAAGAAGCAAGGCCTTCAGGTTTCTTGATCGAAGAAACTCTCTCACCCTTCTTTCTTTCTCTTTAATTTCATCTGGCAGTGCCATTCTTTCTCCTTGATAGCTTACTATTTCAATGAGATGCTGAAATAAATTCAGCATGACACTAAGAATTTTTTGCTTTTTCTGTCATCCCGAACCCGTTTCGGGATCTCGGTTCTGCTTTTTGGAGGCATATCTGCCTGATTCTATAAAGCCTAACTGATAACGTTCACGACATCGTGGACAAGTTTAATGCTCAGGACATCGTGGACAAACGTTCTTTGACAATCAAATAGCCACAGCATTGCATTATCATGAACACCAAACTAAGAAAAGGGGAGGTGTT
>Ga0315282_10009698_pt1 | contig 15265 bp, 16 predicted proteins | sample YL17G07_20_MG_FD_203693 | JGI IMG/M metagenome (GOLD analysis project Ga0315282, IMG submission 203693) | Sediment microbial communities from Yellowstone Lake, YNP, Wyoming, USA - YL17G07_20 | ecosystem: Environmental > Aquatic > Freshwater > Lake > Sediment | place: USA: Wyoming | collected... | reverse complement strand
AGATATCGCCCCCGCACCGCTTCTGCGTATTCAAGTATGCTGCGTCGTGTCACCTTGCCTCCTTTCGGTAACACTATTATTGACGCAACGATATTATTTTTGGTAACACTTATTATGAGTCAATGCGAGATATTGATTGAGCAATGGCGGAAGGGGTACAATCATGTACGGCCTCTCTTTATGTTATCGTCCTGTCGGGAAAAAAGTGTGTGATATTTTTAATTATATTTATCTAAGGAGGAACTGGTTATGAAAGCTGCTTTTATCGTTGCCCCCAGGAAGTTTGAGATAAGAGAGGTCGAGGTGCCGAAAATCGGCGATGATGAAATGCTGGTGAAAATAGAAGCCTGCGGGGTGTGCTCCAGCGATATGCCGGGCTACCTGGAAAAGCGTATGCCTTTCCCGAGGCGAGCCGGCCACGAACCGGCCGGGACGGTGGTGGAAGTAGGCAGGAACGTCAAGGGGTTCCGGGTCGGGGACAGGATTACAGGGTTCTTTCCCGCTGAGTGCTACGCCGAGTACGCCGCCTGTGACCCGACCGACCGCGTCGCCCGCGGCCACGGGTCGGTTATCGAAAAAGTACCGGATGGGATTCCCATCGAGCATGCCCTCGGCGAGCCCCTGATGAGCCTGGTATCCATCGCCCGCACTGCTAACCCGGAGATGGGCGATTACGTCTTCCAGGTGGGCTGCGGCTTCATGGGCCTGGGCATTATCGCCGGGGTCGCCCACCCCAAGCTCCGCGAGTACATCGTCGCCGACCTCGACGATGGTAGACTGAAGCTGGCTAGAGAGCTGGGGGCTACCATCACCCTCAACCCGAGCAAGGTGAATGTCATCGAAGAGGTAATGAAGATAACCGGCGGGCGCGGCGTCGATGTCGCCATCGAGGTGGTTGGCCACCCGCCTGGCATCAAGATGGTCGGCGAGGTTATCAAGAGAAACCGGGGTAAAATCATCCTGGTCGGCTGGCACCAGTCTCCGGATACCTATGAGTTGTTCAACTGGATAAAGTGCCCGATAATCTATAGCCCGCAGGGCATCGGCATGTCCACGGATTACCAGAGCGAACTTACCCGCGCCATATGGGCTTTGCAGAAGGGGATTTACCCCATGGAGAAGCTGGTCACGCACCGCTACAAGCTGGAGGACATCGGGCGGGCATTCGAGGACAACCTTAACAGAACGCCGGGCTATATCAAAGGCGTTGTTATGCCCTGGATGAAATAATACACATAGAAAAATAAAAGGAGGAAAGGATGAAACTAGGTAGATTTATCGTCGACACCCACGTTCACTCCCAGCGCCACGCCGCCGGGAAAGCCCTGAAAGGCTCCAAAGACTTTGATAAGCTCGGCCAGGTCATGGGTCAAATGGAAGCCTATGACAACTCGCCGCGACTTCTCTACGATATGGAGTGTTACGGCGTCGATATGTGCATTATCGAGCCGGCCTTCGGCATGACCAACAAGACCGATGTCGAGCAGGTCAAGAAGTACCCGGACAAGTTCGCCCCATGCTGCTGGCCCAAGGAATACCAGGATAGATGCGCCGCCGGCGAGGAAGAATGGACTATCGAAGGTTTCTGTAATGCTCTGTCTGATTTATTGAAAACCGGCAACTATGTCGGCATCGGTGAGATGGTCCTGATACCTATGCGCGGACGCCGCGGCGAGGGACCTCCCGTGTTTCAGACCGAGGAGGAAATCATTAAAAACTGCCTGAAGGTCATGGAGGTCTGCCGTGCCTATAAAGTACCAATGCGCTATCATACAGGGACGCCCGGCGGATATGCCATCGCCTATCACGGCGCGCAGTTCACCTATAATCCGCTCTGGGTACATACCCTGGCCGTCGCCATGCCAGATGTGCCCATCATCCTGGAGCACGCCGGCATCGAGGGCGGCTGGTGGGAATGGTTCTACGAGTGCTGCCTGCACGTTGCCGCCAGCCACAAGAATGTCTATCTGGAGACGGGGCGCTGGTGGACCGAACTATACTACAAGGCATTGAACGACCCCTCCGTCGGCGCGGAAAAGCTCATCTGGGGCACCGACTGGGGCGCCAGCCTGCCGGTCTATTCGCAGCTTAACCGCTACCCGCCGGGCTATACCCGCCAGAACCTTAAAGAAGGCATACCGCGCCACCAGGTGGACATCTGGGGCTGGAGCCTGAAGCAGATACAGCGACTGGACATTGACCAGGACGACATGAACCTCATGCTGGGTGGTAACGCCGTGCGTCTCTTCAACCTGAGAACACCGGGCGGCCTGACCCGCATGTTCAAATTCGTGGACTAAATTTTACAATAGTTGTCATTCCAGCGAAAGCTGGAATCCAGTGGGGGTTAAGGGGTGTGGATTCTGGCCGGAGTTTACCACGTGCCCTGACACGGGGCCAGAATGACATTAATAGAGTATTTTATCGGGAGGGATGAAATGAAACTAGGCAGATTTATCGTTGATACCCATGTTCACTCGCAGCGTCACGCCGCCGGGAAAGCGATGGCGGGCTCCAAGGACTATGACAAACTCGGCCTGGTCATGGGCCAGATGGAAGCCTATGACAATTCTCCGCGCCTTATCTATGACATGGACTGCTACGGCGTTGACATGTGCATCATCGAGCCGGCCTTCGGCATGACCAACAAGACCAACGTGGCGCAGGTGAAGAAATACCCGGAGAGGTTCGTCGCCAACTGCAACGCCAAGGAGTACCAGGACCGGTGCGCCAGGGGAGAAGAGAAATACACCATCGAAGGTGCTATCGCCGAGCTGGCAAGGCTCCTCGATACGAAGCAATTCGTTGGCGTCGGTGAGGGTATGCCCATGGGGCAGCCCGAACCAGGTAAGATGTTTGTGGACCAGGAAACCCTGCTCCGCAACATGATGAAGATGATGGACCTGGGCCGCCAGTACCATATCCCTATCCGCTACCATTCCGGAACCCCCGGCGGCTATGCCATGTCCTACCACGGCTTCCCGACAACGTTCAATCCGCTGTGGGTGCATACGCTGGCCGTGGCTTATCCTGATGTGCCCGTCATCCTGGAGCATGCCGGCATCGAGGGTGGCTGGTGGGAGTGGTTCTACGAGCAGGCGCTGCACGTCGCCGCCAGCCATAAGAATATCTATCTGGAAACGGGCCGCTGGTGGACGGAGCTTTATTACAAAGCCTTGAATGACCCATCCGTCGGCGCGGAAAAGCTCATCTGGGGCACCGACTGGGGCGCCAGCCTGCCGGTATATTCGCAGTTGAACCGCTACCCGCCGGGTTACACCCGCCAGAACCTCAAGGAAGGCATACCGAGGCACCAGGTGGATATCTGGGGATGGAGCTTAAAGCAGATACAGCGGCTGGATATCAACCAGGACGACATGAACCTCATGCTGGGCGGCAACGCCGTACGACTCTATAATCTAAGGACGCCGGGCGGACTGACGCGTATGTTCAAGTTCGTGGACGAAACACCGCCTGCGCCTCCTAGCCCACCTGCCAAAGAAAAACGAAAATAGAATCAACCGGCGGTAGGTGGCAGTTAGTCCTCTTGCCCTCTGGAAGCCTGGCGCTTACCGCCGACCCATATCCGCTTGGGGTCGACCTTTTCCCGGAGGATTTTTATTTCTTCGTCGGTGGGCGGCTTGGTGTCATGGAGGTCGGGAGATACTTTAATATCCCAGCCCACTTCCGCTTTTACCTGCTCCAGGGTTACCCCCACCCCGCTGTGGATAGACTTAACGACCATTTCGTGGTTCTCGAAGGTATAGCAGGCCAAATCAGTTATCACCATGGAAGGTCCCGTGCCGGGCGGGATACCCGCCTTTTCCCGCTGCCCTGGTATCCCATCGAGATAACCCGGACAGGTGATAAAGTCGACTTTTTCCGGAAACCGGCGCTTGTTCTGCCGGAGCATAGTGATGGAGCGCTGGCAAAAGCTTATAACGTCGGTAGCGCCACCGCTTCCGGACCATCGGTGCGTTGGTTTGTTGTAGTCGCCGACGCATGTATCGTTGACATTGCCGTACCTGTCCACCTGCCCCGCCCCGATGAAACCGGTGCTGATATACCCGGCCTGCCCAAGGCAATTGACATAAAACAGGCCCGTAAGCTGGTCAGCCATGTACTGCGAGCCGAGCGTGTCTGTCGACCTCGGCATATCGAACCCGGTCGACCGCACGATGCCGTTTTCGATGATAATTATGCTTTCGGGGGCATGGGTGTATTTCGCCAGCAACGCCGAAAGAAAAGGAAGCCCCAGGCCGACATAGACAACATCATCCGGCCTGATTTGATGTGAACAGGCAACTACCATCTGGTCGGCGGCGGAATATTCCATGTCTTCATTATTTCCGTTCATAATTTCGCTCCTAGAATCCGGTGATTATCGGCTCGCTCCTGACGGGCTTTATCGTGAAGTTTTTAAAATAACCGGCCGGCTTCATCTCCGCCCGCTTCTTGAGATACTCGTCCCAGTCTTTGACGCCGTAAACCAGTTTTTCCACGTATGTATCATAGTTTTCTTTAGGCCCGGTATCGAAGTAATAGCCCCACATATCCCCGCTATAGCAGCCGGCCAGGTGCATCGGATGCGCCCCAAAAGGCTGCTCCACGACGGCGCTGACCCGGAAACCGGGGATAATGGTGCGGTTGGGGTCGCGGCGGATAACATCGGCATCGACGATTTTTTCCGTGGTGACGATGACCCTTTTGCTGGCGTTAATGCCTTCCACGTCGACGCCCATTGTCCCCCATTTCTGGGCATTCCCTTCCTCATCGGCTCTCTGGACATGGATGATGCCCACATCCGGGACTATCGCCCGCACCGCGCCGATGATATCCCCCGTGAAAGGACACTGTATTGATGTGATATTTTTATTATATTTCGGCATATCCGACCCTATCTGGCTTTTTGTCGGTATGAAAGGTATTCCCAACTGCCCGGCGACGAGTGCCAGGCTTATCCCGAAATGAGAGTATTCCTCGAAAATCGGCAGCCGGTTCATGGCTTTGGCCCTGGCAAGTGCATATGAACGGACGTCCTGGTTCACGTAGCCAGTCACCATCTTGTCCAGGAGCCCTTCCCCGATGAGGAGATTGGCGGTAGCTACCAGGGCACTTACCAGTGTCAGGTGGTCAATTTTCTGGCGCACGATTTCATGAATCGCGGCCGAAGGCTCTCCGTGCTGCATGCCTGAGATAAAAAGGATGTCACCGGATTTAACGAACCCGGATATTGCCTCTTTCATTGTCATCACTTTTCTCATGGTATCATGTTCCTTTCCGGAGAAATTATTTTAAAACCGTGCCCGGCGTGCCTGTGACGATAATGTAAATGCAGGATGCCGGGTCACGAGAAAAAGCGCTCTGGATATTTTACCATATCCCGGGTTGGACGTAATATCCACGGGGGAAACGGGGTTTGACATCTCGGCCGTACATAGATACACTTGTTTAGGTATCGGTTAATAAGGCATTTCTAAATACATTAAGAAAGGAGCTTTATGGCAAAAAAGTCACCTGGAAAATCATCTTTCGCGAAACTCCAACACGTGGGGGTGGTAGTTAAAGACATTAAAAAAGCGATTGCCTACTTTGAGTCGCTGGGTATCGGTCCTTTTACAGCGCCGGGTGTAGCGCCGGGAAAGCCGCCCATTTTTACGCTCACTTTTAAGGGTGAGCTGCACGGTAAGCCGGCGGAGTGGAAGACCACGATAAGCTTTGCCAAAATGGGTGACGTGGAGCTGGAGCTGCTGGAACCCACCGAGGGTAAGCAGGCGCTTAAAGAATCGCTGGATAAGACCGGCGAAGGACTGCACCATGTCGGCTTCATGACAGACAGTCTGGAAAAGGAAATTGCTAATTTTAAAAAGAACGGGGTAGGCATCTGGACGTTAGGCAGGGCGGGCGCTGGGGCTTTTATCTACTCCGACCCCACGCCCGTCGGCGGCATCGCTGTTGAGTTCAGGGAATCAGGGCCACCTCCGAAACAATAACCAAGATACAAGAGGCAATAACCAAGGAACAAGAAACAATAACCAAACAATGACCAATATACAAATTCAAATAACCAAACATGGCTAAAGAATTTGATTTAGAAAAAAGAACCACCGCGTTTGCGAAGGCAGTAATCAGGTTATGCAGGAGTTTACCGGCAGACCCTCTGAATGACAGGTTAACCGGACAGGTGGCCGGAGCGGCTGGTTCGGTTGGTGCCAACTATAGAGAAGCAAACGATGCCCTGGGGAAAAAGGATTTTATCTTACGGCTGAAAATAGCCAGAAGAGAAGTAAAGGAAAGCCAGCACTGGCTTGAGCTTGTTTTAGAAGCCAACTTAAACAGAGAAGATGAAATAAAACCGTTGCTAAGGGAATCTGAAGAGCTTAAAAATATTTTATCATCGATTATCGTAAAATCGGAATAACAATAGATTAGCATGTTTGGTGATTGAACATTGAGTATTGAGATTTGTTTGGTGCTTGTATCTTGGTTATTGGTGATTAAATCAAAGGAGGAAATCGTTCTATGAAAGCAGCCGTGATGAGAGGCATCGGCAACATCAAAATGGAGGATTACCCCGACCCGGAAATGGGGCCGAACCTGATTAAGGTCAAGATAGCCTATTGCGGTCTCTGCGGCACCGACCCTGAAAATCTGGAAGGTCGGTTCGGACTGGTGCCGCCTGAAGCATATAAACAGCCCAGAGTCCTCGGCCACGAAGCATCCGGGACCATTGCCGAAGTCGGTAAAAACATTAAAGGTTATAAGGTAGGGCAGCGGGTAGCCATGAATTTCCGCAGCTCCTGCGGGGCCTGCTACTACTGCCGGAACAAGATGGAGCACTTCTGCCGCCAGGGAGTTGGTGCCTCGGGGTCCTTTGCGGAATATGCCGTCTACCCCGAAAGCGCCGTTTATATTCTGCCGGATGATGTCAGCCTGGAGATAGGAGCCATGCTTGAGCCGGTGTCCGTAGCCGTCCACACCATAGATATTGCCAATATCCGTCCCGGCGGCACGGTCGCCATATCCGGTGCTGGCCCCATCGGCCTTTTATGTCTGGAGGTTGCCCTTAAAGCTGGCGCTGCCCGGGCCCTCGTTTCCGAACCGATTGCCGAAAAGCGGGCTCTGGCTAAGAAACTGGGCGCTGACGTGGTGGTAGACCCCTTTAACGAGAACCTGGAGGAAATCGGCAAGAAGCTGACGGACGGCCGGGGCTTTGATACGGTTATCGAAGCCAGCGGCAACGTTAAAGCCGCCAAGCAGGCCATCAACCTGGCGGACAACTGCGGCACCATCGTCTGGGCGGCTGTCTATCCCAAGGACGCCGAAATCGGTGTGCCAGCTTTCTACATGTACGCCAAAGAACTGACCATCCGCTCGGTCTTTGTTTCTCCCTACTGCTTCCCCAGGGCTTTCAACCTGCTGCCCAAGCTCGAACTCAAGCCGCTCATCACGGATATCGTCCCTCTTAAAGATATTATGAAGGCTTTCGAGCTTCATAAGAAAGGTAAATCAATTAAAATACTGGTTCAGCCGTAGAATATTTTGAGAAAGTGAGGTAATTATGACGGAAAAAATCAACTGCGGTAAATGCGACATGCTGCTGTACTTCGGCGAGGAGATAAAGCGCCGACTCTATATGCGGGCGATACCCTCGGAGGAGACGGTGCTGGGATTCTACAATAACGCCTGCCCCCGCTGCAGTAGCAAACTAACACTAAAAAGCGTAAATATCAAGACGGAAGGACGAAAGAAATATGGCGCATGATGAAAAGTTAATCAGAGACCTTGAAAAAAAGGCGAATCAGCTACGCAACAACTGTTTTACCATCTTCGGCTCGACACAGATGGGCCACGGTGGCGGCACGATGTCCATCATTGAATTAATCACCGCTCTTTATTTTCATCACATCAAGTTCGACCCCAAGAACACCGACTGGCCGGAGAGAGACCGCGTCGTGCTCTCCAAAGCCCATTGCTGTGAAGCTATTTACGCCGCACTGGTCGAACTGGGTGTCTATCCCAAAGAGACGCTGGAGACCTACTACTGCTACGGCTCGCCGTTCCAGGGTCATGCCGATAGATGGTGCACCCCGGGTATCGATTATTCTGGAGGTTCGCTGGGGCAGGGCCTGTCCTTCGCCGTGGGTATGGCTTATGCCGAAAAGTTAAAATCGGCAATAACGGACATTAACGCCGGTCAAGGCGGGTTCTTGCAGAGATATATCGTGCGTTACGACCCGCTCTATCGCTCTTACTGCATACTGGGCGACGGTGAATGCCATGAGGGCATGATCTGGGAGGCCGCCATGTTTGCCGCGAAATACAAGCTCGACAACCTGATAGCCATCGTGGACTATAACAAATTCTCTCTGGACGGACCCACCAATGAGGTAATGAACCTGGAACCTTTCGTGGACAAGTGGAAGGCTTTCGGCTGGTGGGTTACGGAAATAGATGGTCACGATATACGCCAGATTGTTGATGCCCTGGACCTGACCACCAAGCTATACGGCGATTATAGGCCCAAATGCATCATTGCCCATACCGTTAAAGGTCATGGCATTCCGTCTTGGGAACGCGACCACATGCACCTGGGCAGGGGTGAGGTGATTATGAAGGGCATTAAGGAAGGAAGAGAAAAATATGCCGACATTTAATAAACATATTCAGATAGAAAACAAACCTGATATGGTGCCGGTGGGGGTGGAGAAGGCGATTACCGCGGCGGCGGCGAAAAACAATCGCATCATCGCTGTGCTTGAGGATATGGGATTTCCCGGACTTTTATGGTTCAAGAAAAACGCCCCTGAACGCATGATGGAATGCGGTATCGCCGAGCAAAACGCTGCGGTGGTCGCGGCGGGCCTTGCCGCGGAAGGATTTATCCCGATTATCAACAGTTTCCTTTTCGCCGATGTCGGCCGAGCCTACAATCAGATACGGCAGAGCATCCTGGTCGACCGCTTCAACGTGAAATTCATCGGGCGCGAAGGAGCGTGGGGCGAGACGGGTATCTCCCATAACACGGTAGAAGGTATCGGAAGCTGCCGCGTGTTACCCAACCTGGTAATATTGAACCCGGCAGATGCCGTCGAAGCGCAAAAAGCCACCGAAGCTATGTTGCAGTACATCGGACCGGTACTCCTGAGGCAGGAGTCCAGCCCATCCCCGATAAAGATATTCGCCGATGATGTCCCCTTCGATATCGGCAAGGTTTACACGGTGAAAGACGGCAAAGACGCTACAATTATCGCCACCGGCTACATGCTGACCGAAGCGATAAAGGCGATAGATATACTGGAGAAAGATGGACTGGATGTCGGCATACTGGATATGTGCACTCTCAAGCCCCTGGATGAAGAAGCGATAATTAAAGTTGCTGAAAAGACCGGCGCGATTGTCACAGCGGAGAACGGCAGCATTATCGGGGGGCTGGGAGACGGGGTGGCGGCGGTGCTGGCGGAGAACCTGCCTACGCCCGTGATTAAAGTGGGCGTTGAGGATGAGTTCAGCCAGTCCGGTAAAATCACCAAGGATGTTGACGAGCTTAAAAAGCACTTCGGACTCGGTGCGGAAGATATAGCGGTCTCGGTAAAAGAAGTTATCGCTAAGAGGGAGAAGCTAAAGAAAAAACGTGAACGCTAATGGGTCGTAACTCGTGCCCGAAGAAGACTGGCGCGCTATCCAGGAGACTCTATATCTTCTTTCTATACCTGGTATGCGCGAGTCGATAAGAGAAGGACTTGACACCCCTATTGAAGAGTGCGATGAAGAGGTTAGTCTATCAAGTCCTGGATGATATAAAAACGATTAAAGTCATCCGCATATGGACACACTATAAATAGTCCATTCGCTCGCAATGACACCTATTGATTTACGTTAATTCTCCTCTCCCTCGATGGGAGAGGATTAAGGTGAGGGTGGAGATTTCCCTCACCCCCTCTCTTTTTAAGTCCGCTTACCGCTTTATCGGCTTCAGGCCTGCTTCCAGGCGGGCGTCATTGATATGGATTAGCACCGCCTTCTCTATCGGCATGCAGGAGAAACCAAAGTCCTCTTTAGCGCGCTTTTCGCTCACCAACCAGGGCAGGCCGAATTTACCTTCCTTGTCCATCATCGGCTTTTTCCCGAAGGTAATTTTGGCGTCCGGAATGTATTTTTTAATTACCTCCGCCAGGTCCCGGGGACTTTTAGGAGGCCCGCCCACGTTATAGGCCGGGTGGGGGGAAGATGGGGCTTTAATCAGTATTCTGGTGAATTCCGCGACATCATCCGCGGAAACCAGCGAGGAAAGGCCCTTGCCGTCACCTTCCATGGAGAAAGGTTTGCCTACCGCCGCCGCCGAAGGTATATCCGACCAGTACTGTGCCGGCGACCTGCCGCCATGCCCGTAGCCGATAGTAGGCCGCAGGCCGGTGAAGTTCATGCCGAACTGCTGCCCATAGTCCGCGGCCATTATCTCGGCGTACTTTTTACACACGGCGTAAGAGTGCAGGGGATTGGTTTGGTCGTCCTCGGTCACTTCCCTCATTCCGTACATAGCCTGGGGACCGTACACCGTCTCCGAACTGGCGTAGACGACACGTTTCGCTTCCATTATCTTGGCAGCCTCGAAAGCGTTGCTCATGCCCATCACGTTCACCTTCGTAACCAGCCGGGGGTCTACCGGAACATTGGCAGCCACCATGATGAAAGCCCAGTTTATTACCCGGTCAATGGCGTACTGCTTCATCGGGTTGAGAAGGTCCTCAAGCTGGGACACATCTCCCCGGACGAACTGGAACCTGTCCTTATATTTCTCAATTGATTTCAGGAACCATTCCTGTGGAGGAGCCATGTCCAGAGATACCACTCTGGATACCTGTGGGTCTTTAAGCAGGTACATCACTGTCTTTCTCCCGAAAAGCCCGCTTCCTCCCATGACCATTATGTTCATTTTTAACCTCCTTGATGTTGGAATATTCAATGAGCAACTGACCGATTATAGCACTTTTTGACAAGCTCTGGCACAGGGATTAAACTTGGTCAGAACCTTTTAAATTGACTTTCAATAACATACTTTCTTTAATGACACCGGGTAAGGGAGGTCTTTATGCAACTGGACGGCAGGGTGGCGATTGTCACGGGCGGCGGCTATGGGATTGGCAGAGCTATCGCTCTCGCTCTGGCGCAAGAGGGGGCTGATGTGGTGGTAGCGGCCAGGACCGAACGGGCTCTTAAACAGGTGGCGAGGGAAATCGAAGGCATGGGCAGGAAAAGCCTGGCCATTATTACCGACCTTCTCCAACTTGAACAGCCGATGGCTATGGTAGAAAAAACTCTGGTTAAATTCGGCAAAGTCGATATCCTGGTAAACAATGCCGGAGCAGAAGGCCCCATACGCAATGTGGCCGAGATGGACCTGGAAGGATGGAACGACCTCCTGGCAGTGAACCTGACCGGCGCCATGCTTTGCAGTCGGTGTGTTCTGGAAAAAAGTATGATTCTCCGCAAGAGCGGCGTCATAATTAACGTTTCCTCAGCTGCCGGTAGAAAAGGGCTCCCGACGAGGAGTGCTTATAGTTCCTCGAAGTTTGCCATCATCGGTTTCACCCAGAGCCTGGCAGCCGAGGTGGGTCGGTACGGCATCCGGGTAAACGCCATTGCCCCGGGGGCGGTAGAGGGGGAACGCATCGAGAGGATATTCAATATTGCCGCTAAAAATATGGGTATCACTTACGCGCAGGTAGTGGCAAATTCCAACGCACGTTCGGCTCTGGGCAGGATGGTAAAGCCGGAAGAAGTCGGCGACCTCGTCGTATTTTTAGCTTCGGAAAAATCCAGCGCTATCACGGGGCAGACCATAAATATAGATGCGGGAACTAATTTTAATTAAAAATAATAACCAAGATACAAGATATAATAACCAAACAATTACCAATATACAAATTCAAATGAGCAAATATGGCTAAAGAATATAATTTAGAAAAAAGAACAACAGAATTTGGAAAAGCGATAATCAGAGTGTGTAAGCGCTTGCCCGGAAATCCGGTGAATGACCGATTAATAGGGCAGGTCGTTGGCTCCTCCGGCTCAATAGGCGCAAATTATCGGGAGGCTAATGATGCTTTAGGGAAGAAAGACTTTGTCCAGCGAATGAAGATAGCCCGCAGAGAAGCCAAAGAAAGTATGCATTGGCTTGAGCTTATATTAGAAACCAATACGGACAAAGAAACGGAGATTAGGCCATTGTTAAGGGAGTGCGGGGAATTGAAAAACATTTTATCCTCTATCATTATAAAATCAGAATGATATTCGATTATTATGTTTGGTTATTGAAAATTTGAATATTGAGATTTGTTTGGTGCTTGTATCTTGGTTATTGTATCTTTTTCAATCGTAATTGAAAGGAGCCTATGGTAGGTATCGTATCATACGGGGCCTATGTACCTTTACGCAGACTGGGCCCGGGTACTCAGGGATGGACTGCTGCCGGTGAAAAGGTGGTGGCGAACTGGGATGAAGACAGCCTGACCATGGCGGTGGCCGCGGCCATCGATTGCCTGGGAGACATTGAGCGGGGGACAGTCGATGGGCTATATTTCGCCACGACCACACCGCCTTACGGCGAAAAGCTGGCGGCGACTACAGCGGCCTGGGCTGCCGACCTCCGACCCGATATTTTAACCGCAGATATAACCGATTCTTTACGGGCAGGAACGGCTGCCCTCAGGATGGCGGCGGATACCGTCAAAGCTGGCTCGGCAAAGCGCCTTCTGGTGACGGCTTCCGACCTGCGGATGGGCGCCGGAGGTATGGGCAGCAGTTTCGGGGACGGCGCCGCTTCATTACTTATCGGGGATAAAGACGTTATCGCGACAATTGAAGGCAGTTACTGCCTCTCCAATGAACTGCTGGATGTCTGGCGCGCCAGTGGCGCCAAGCAGGTCCGCTCCTGGGAAGACCGTTTCGTCTTTGAAGAGGGTTATTTAAAAATACTACCGCAGGTGGTAAAGAGTTACCTGGAAAAATCCAACCTGACCGCCAGAGATATCACTAAAGCCGTCTTTTACGGGCCCGATTTGCGGAGGCACCGCCAGATGGCGGGTATGCTCGGATTCAAGCCGGAACAGGTCCAGGAGCCTTTCTTCGATAAGCTGGGCAACACCGGCACCGCTTTCAGCCTGATGATGCTGGTGGCGGCTCTGGAAGATGCCCAACCCGGTGATAAAATCCTCCTTGCCAGCTACGGCGACGGCGCTGATGTCTTTCTCCTGAAGGTAACGGATAAAATAAAGAGTGTCACCGGTAAGTGGGGCATAAAACGCAGCCTGTCCTCGAAAATGATAATGCGCAGCCAGGGTGAGTACTTCGCCTTCCGCGAGTTCGCGGCGTCCGACCCGGAGAGGTTCGGGGGAGCTTCGGCGTCGGTTATTGCGCGCGACCGTGACGCTATCTATACGCTGCACGGCGTAAAGTGCCTTACCTGCGGGACTGTCCAGTATCCCCCGCAGCGTATATGCACCAGTTGCCACACCAAAGATAATTTCGAGCCTTACCGCTTCGCCGATAAGAAGGGCAAGGTATTTACCTTCACGCTGAAATACGGCGCCGATGTCCCCGGTTTCGCGCGGCCCATGGTCGACACTATGGTTGATTTCGAAGGCGGCGGCCGGGCTATCTTCGGCATGACGGACATGCTCGCCGACAAGGTGAAAGTCGGCATGGATGTCGAGATGAGTTTCCGGACGCTCGGTACGGGCGGAGGCATCCATAACTACTTCTGGAGATGTATGCCGCCCCGGGAAAGCTGGCTTGGAGAGGAGACAAAATAGATGGAAAGCATTAAAGATAAAGTCGCCATCGTCGGGATGGGCTGCACCAAGTTCGGTGAAAACTGGGATAAGAGTGCCGATGATATGCTGGTGGATGCCGCCGCCGAGGCCTGTGAAGATGCCGGTATTGAGATGAAGGATGTGCAGGCGGTCTGGTTCGGCTCGACCCGTATCAACACCGCCGAGCCCTGCGCCACAGCGCTTAAGGTTGACTATGTGCCTGTCACCAGGGTGGAAAACCTCTGTGCTACTGCCTCCGAAGCCCTGCGCAATGCCTGCTTTGGTATCGCCTCCGGCGTTTACGATGTCGTCCTGGCTATCGGCGTCGAGAAATTGAAGGACCAGGGGATGGGTGGTCTCGGGACGGTCAGCGGCGCCGGGGGCAACGGCACGCTGGAGTGGGGAATGTCGGCGGCGATGTTCTTCGCCAGGATGGCTACCAGATACATGAGCCACTATGGCCTGAGCTATGGGGAACTCAAGCAGGTACTGGCAAAAATCTCGGTGAAGAACCATTACAACGGTTCCCTGAATCCACGGGCGCATTTCCAGAGAGAGATAACGGAAGAGCAGGCTATCAACGCTCCCATGGTGGCCTGGCCTCTGGGACTCTACGACGCCTGCGGCGTCAGCGACGGCTCTGCCGCGGCGATTCTCTGCCGGGCAGACATGGCTAAGAAATTCCGGGACGACTATATTTTAGTAAAAGGTCTGGGGCTGGCGGTCGGCGCACGGCAGGGATACCTGCAACCGGGCTATGACATGGTGCACATGGAGGAAACGGTACGCGCCAGCCAGCAGGCTTATGCCATGGCTGGCATAAAAAATCCTTTTAAAGAGATAGACCTTGCCGAGGTACATGATTGTTTCAGCATCACCGAGCTGGTTATCATGGAGGACCTGGGATTCTGCCCGCGCGGCAAAGCCCCGGAATACGTTAAAGCCGGTACCTTTAAGCTCGATGGAGAACTGGCTGTTAATCCCGATGGTGGACTGAAAAGCTTCGGACACCCCATCGGCGCCAGCGGCCTGCGCATGATGTATGAAATATACAAGCAGATGCAGGGCAAAGCCGGCCCGCGACAGCGGAAGAATCCCACCCTGGGCTTAACCCATAACTTCGGGATGAACCCGGGCAGCGGCATCGGCAGCATTACCATCTTAGGTCAGAGAGATTGATATGTCATTGCGAGGAGTCCCGACAAGTCGGGACGACATGGCAATCTCTATCACCGTATTTAACATATGTTTGAGATTGCCACGCCCCGATTGCATCGGGACTCGCAATGACAGGAAAAGAGAAACGTCATTCCCGCGAAAGCGGGAATCCAGTGAAGCCCGAAGGGCAAAGTCCCACGTGCTTGCACGTGGGTGAATGTCGTGATAGCGAGATGAGGTGGTAGAATAGGTGAGTGGAAATAAGACTTTCCGGACACTCTGCATATCACACG
>Ga0315282_10009697_pt1 | contig 15265 bp, 14 predicted proteins | sample YL17G07_20_MG_FD_203693 | JGI IMG/M metagenome (GOLD analysis project Ga0315282, IMG submission 203693) | Sediment microbial communities from Yellowstone Lake, YNP, Wyoming, USA - YL17G07_20 | ecosystem: Environmental > Aquatic > Freshwater > Lake > Sediment | place: USA: Wyoming | collected... | reverse complement strand
AACCAGAATGCAGAAACACATTATAATTCTTTGCCATCCCATCAAATTTATTAAGAGGTAATCCTCCATAGGCTAACCCAACAAGGAGGAGAAACAAGATGAAAGGAGAAGGGGCAATAGTATTCATAATAGCCTTTGTAATCTTCCTAGCCGCAACCTTAGCTTACACTGAACTACCCCCAGGCAACGCAATCAGCGATGCTATGGGCATAGACCCAACCATAGGGTGGAGTGGATTCGTGGTGAGAACGTTGCTATCAGCAATATTTAACGGGGCAATCTATGGCATAATAATATGGTTAATCTTCACATTCGCGAAAAAAGCATTGAAACCAACAGCGTAATAGAGTGATATTCACTCTGTCTCACGTAGAAACACAGTTTCACCTTGTTTTTCTTTATCAACAACCAACCTTCCACTTTTGATAACCTTATCCACGAGGTTCACGCCAAAACGGTATCCGAGAAACTTGTGATTGGGCACATCTAAAACAATAACATCAGCCTTTTTCCCAACTTCCAAACTGCCAACTTCGCTTGCTCGACCTATGGCATGAGCAGCGTTTATGGTGGCTGCAGTTATGGCTTCAGCCGCCGTCAACCTCATGAAATGACAAGCAAAGGCTATGACCAACTGTTGATTTTCAACCCAACAGCTCGGATTAAAATCGGTGCCCAAAGCCACGGGAACACCAAAATCAATCATTTTTCTGGCATCCGCATACCGCCCACCCATTAGACTGAAGGCAGCTGCTGGAAGCAAAACCGCGACCACACTTTTATCTGCCATGGCTTTAATGCCCTCATCAGAAGAAAAGAGCAAATGATCTGCAGAAGTAGCGCCAATGTCTGCTGCAAGTTCCGCGCCGCCCAGTAAGCTCATTTCATCAGCGTGAACTTTAGGCTTTAAACCATGATTTTTACCAGCAGCCAGAATGCGTCTAGTTTGTTCCAAACTGAAAATGCCCTTCTCGCAGAAAACATCACAAAACTCTGCAAGCCCCTTCTCAGCCACTTTTGGAATCATTTCTTCAATGATGAGGTTAACATAATTCATTGGGCTGCCTTGGAATTCGGGGGGAATGGCGTGAGCCCCCAAAAAAGTTGGAACAATGTCAACGGCATGTAGCTGATCTAAACGCTTTATTGCCTCTAAAATTTTCAACTCATCCTTCGTGATTAAGCCATAGCCGCTTTTAGCTTCCGCCGTAGTTGTTCCGTGCTCCAACATGACATCAAGCGTTTTAAGGCCAAAATCCACAAGTTTTTCAGCACTTGCCTTTCTTGTTTCTTTAACAGTCTTTAATATGCCGCCGCCAGAGCTAAGAATCACCGTGTAATAGGCACCTTCAACCCGCATCTGAAACTCATCCTCCCGCGAACCAGCAAAAACAAGATGCGTATGCGGATCGACAAAACCTGGCAAAACAATTTTTCCGTTTGCCCTTATCACGTTTTCCGCTTTGAAAACCTTTGTAACATCAGAAGACTGCCCAACAGCAATTACCCTGCCATCCTTAATCGCTAAACCTCCGTTGCATATTATTCCAAGTTCTTGCATCTGCTTGCCTGTACGTGGCTTCTGACTGCCACCAGTAAGTGTGACAAGCTCTTCAGCGTTTACAATGAGTATGTCTGCTTTTTCTCTCGCTCTTGTTTTGACGGTTTTATTCAAAGGCATCGCCCTTTTCTATAGCATTTTGCACAGCTATTTCTAACACTTGGTCTTCAGTTAAGTTGTCGATTTTTAGATAATATGAGGCTATGTCAATAAGAGCTTTCAAAGGAACCATACCACAAAATTCCGAACCTAGGATTGGCACGTTGTAGCGTGCAGCTTCCACCTTGAGCATTTCAAAAACACGGTAAAGCGGCGTCTTCTCAAAATCGCTTATACTCATGCCTATCTGTGTAACGTTTTTCTCAGGAATAAATGCAGCCATGGCTTTAACATTTGAAAAGCCACCTTTTTTCGCGTGTAAAGCCTTCGCAATCTTTTTAGCAATCTTCAAATCAGCAGTGCCCAAATTAACGTTGAAGCCAACCATAACGTTCCTCGCACCAATTACTGTCGCACCTGCCGTCGGATGTGGTTTGGCTGGACCGAAATCCGGTTTACGTTCAGGCTTAACAATCATCTCAGCCAACCTTTCATACTCGCCCTCACGTATCCAATCCAAATCCTTACGCTCAGGTTTTGTTGCTGCTTCACCATAAAGATAAACTGGCACACCACATTTTTCAGCCAAGGTTTTCCCAAATTTACTTGCCAGTTCTATACAATCCTTCATGGTAACGTCTTTAATGGGAATAAAGGGCACGACATCAACAGCCCCCAAACGCGGATGTTGGCCTTTGTGCTTATTCATGTCTATGAGTTTAACGGCGCAGACCGCCGAATTTAACGCAGCCTTTACAACTGTGACGTTATCTCCCACAAATGAAACAACTAGGCGATTATAGTAGTCGTCGTAAGTGAAGTCAAGAAGGTATGCGCCTTGGACCTTCTTTATTTCCTTTAAGATGGATTCGACTACTTTGGGGTCGGATGCGCTGAAATTTGGCACACATTCAACAATTTTCTGTAACACTTCATTCCCTCACAGGTTATGCGAACAGACATACTTCAAGCAGCAAAATAAACTTTTTAGTGTTTGAGACCATATAGAGTAGCTCTTCAACTATAGCAGTGTGTAATTAAAATTGCGTTTGCCATGAGTAATATGCCAAAAATTATATATCCCTCAAGTGGAAAATGTAGAACCGCCATAGAAGGGAGATTTATGAGAAAAATACTTGCAATTTCACTAGTTCTGTTAATAGTTCTAGTTTCGATGTCAAATGTTCGCATTGCACAAGCTGATATAGAAGATGTTACGTGGATCAAGCCAGCATGGAAAAACATAGTGAATGACCCATATTTCGGAGTAAACGTTCCAATCGCGTACATTACTGGGTCAACATGGATACTGAACGTTAAGGTTAAAAATGATGCAACCAATTCCACTGGGGCTCATATGACCGCGAGAGTTTATAGAATAGCTGTTTGGTTCGATTGGAACAAATTCTACAACACTACTCTGAATGTCAGTATAAAATACGATGACACTTACTTATTCACTGTTAGCAATGTAACAGAACAAACATCCATAGCTTCGAACCTCTTCTTGCACAGCTACAAGGTTTACGTGGAGTACGAAATTACCTATGAAAGTGGTGGAGGAACCATTATAGAAAAGATGACATGGGGACCAAAAAGTTATTCCGGCTACGCAGTACTATCTCCAGAACAGTACAATTCAGCCGAGGCTTCTAAAAATTATGCGGATTTCAAGGATATGGTAAAAGATTATGTTGATGACTACGCTGAATCTCACGATCTGTATATTCAAACAGAAAGAGAGGCAAAAGAGGGAGCTACATCCTACAGCAAAGGTGAGTTTTCTAGCGCTTTGGAACATTATAACACCTCTTTAAGTTTGCTAACCCAATCATGGATGAGATACACGACAATAAAGGCAGAAGATGATAGCATTAAACTAGACATGAAACAAGCCGAACTAGACGCTATGAAAGCAAATACTACAGCTACACTAGTACAAGCCAACGCAGTAGCAACGGCTACTGTGATTAACGCTGTTGGGTTCGCGTTCTTCGGAATAGGCTTCATATTCTTTGGTATCGCAGCAATATTTTACGCAAGAAGACCAAAACCCACCCAATAACAAAACCTCTTTTTTTTGTTTTAACAAATCTCCTCTTTTTAAAATTTTAATAGCCATATCTGTAATCTTATTCTGCTCAAAGTAGGAGAAAAAAGATGAAGTCAGAGCTCGAGTTTGAAGTTCCGACATGGAACCAAATGTACGATATGCTTCTGAATCTAACTGAAAAAATTCGGAAAAACGGGTTTAAACCAGACATAATTGTAGGTGTTTCCAGAGGAGGATGGCCCCCAGCTAGAGTGTTATCAGACTTAATGGGTAATCCTAACCTTGCAAATGTTAGAGTAGAATTTTACTTAGGGGTTGCAGAAACAAAAGGTGAACCCACTTTAACGCAACCAGTTTCTGTGGCAGTTGATGGTAAGAAAATTCTTCTTGTGGATGAGGTTGCAGATACTGGAAAAAGTTTGAAACTGGTGAAGAAACATCTCACTGAAAATGGTGCCACGGAAGTCAAAATAGCCACCGTCTATTATAAACCCTGGAGCATCATCAAACCAGACTACTATGAAAAAGAAACATGTCAGTGGATAGTTTTTCCATGGGAAATAAAGGAAACCATCAGAAAAATAGTTAAAAAATGCAGAGAAAAAAGAAAACCCGTAGAAATAGAAACAGCAAAGCTTGTAAAAGCTGGAATATCCCTAGAGCTTGTTAGAAGATTTTTGAAGGAAATTCTCGAGGAAGGATGAGAAAGACTTTGCTGGAAACAGGTTGCAAGGTAAGAGAAAGTAGATGTAAAGTTCAAAACCGTGAGTTTTCAGAGGATCTTCAGAACTAGAGATGCCCTGTTAGAGACGTCTTCTTTTTAACAATAGACTCCTGCGGAAGTAGCTGGCAAAATAGCGTGTTGCCTGCAGAAAAACCTTAAACGCGCTAATAGCGGCAAGCGCAAAGTAGAGACCATCTGTGATGCTTCTTGTAAAATTCATCCACAAGGAAAGACCATTAACAAAATGCAAGATAAGGTCAAAGCAAGAGAAAAAGGTTGCAAGTAACGCGATAACTGTCACATAGTTTTCTCCACCATTTTTCGTTTTAATTTTATAGAATAATGCGCTTAGCATTGCAGATATAGCAAGAATCCATAAGTGAAAAGGTTTAACAACTTTTATTGCTCCATCATCCTTGGTTCCAACAACTATTGTGGGATATTCTACAAAAGGTAAAATAATCACGATAAAAATCAACCATTGAAAAAAGGCAAAAAAATAAACGAAAAACCTTTTTTCCAAAAATTTTTCACCTTTTTGCTAATTTGTCGCTAATAACGTAAATACTACTCAGAATTGCTACTCCGGCAATTCCGGCGAAGATCAGTAAAAATATGAAGGATTCGCCTGGTTGATAACTAAGTTGATTTATTATAGCTATCACGAATTCTGCCAAAACAGCGTTTACACCCATTGCGCATGCAATAATAGTTATTGCAAAAATGTTGCTCCATGAACGAATGATTGCCAATTCATGTAAGTCTCCACCCTTTGAAAGTTGCTCTTTTTCCATCAATTTTATTTCGGTGGCATATCCGAGATAAAGGCAACCGCCAATTACCATAAGAATCATAGGGTAGGTTTGATGTAAAGACCTCTCCATTTCTTGAACAGTTATCCATCCTATTATGCTGGATTCTGCTAAGAGTAAGGGAAGAATAAGGATTGCCAAGAAAGCAAAAAATTCCTTCCCCCTTGCTGTAGGACTCAAGATGATGCTGAGAACACCGATAATAGTGGCTAAGAAGAACGCTGTTAACGGCAAATCCAACACGATGCTCTGAGTGGTGAGAAGAAGTAAAATAGTGATCGAAAAGAACAATGAGAACACAAAAGCAACACTTTTACTGCGATGATATAGAGCAGAAAAAGAAAGACCAATAGACATTAAACAGATAATGTTTCGCAGGCTAAAGGCATCGACAGGAACCACAAATTCGATGAACTGAAGCCCATAAGTAGATGCCCAGCTCAAAAGAACGATCACTATAAATTCTAAAGCAACAAAAACAAATTTTTCAAACTTCATGTAACAACAACCTTAAATGCTTAACCAAGAGGGATCCGAAATTCTCTTTTTTAGGGTTCCAATTTAGGACATCTACTCCCAACATATGGAACTGTTGAGTCAGCCTTTTGCTTTTGACCTCAAGAATTCGAGCGGTGAACTCTTCGAAACAATTTTTTTTATGGATAAGGTCATAAGGCAAAACATTTACAATCAATGTCTTTGCTAAATGTTTCCTCTTTGCATCCCAAGAAACTTTTTTTATTCCTTGAATAAGCTCCTTTACGTTGTTTTGCGTTAGATGGGTAATTATTATAATCAAAGGCGAAAGACTGGTAAGCTGTTTTCTGTTTTTCTCGATGGCTTCAGGCAAACCTTCTACGGCGTGAATTTGAATTCCGCTCTCAATCGAATATAGTTTTAGTAGTCGCTCGGAAATTTTAATAAATTGCTTTTTCCCAATATCTGGATAGAATCTTTCTTGTAAGTCATTGTAAATGTACATTGCAAGAAGGAAACCTTTGTTTAAGAAAAAATGGGTAAAATTGATAGCGGCCTCTATGCCGTATTCATATGCGTTCTCTGTCGAAGTGCCGAACCGCATGTTTTGATGGGCGTCTAGAAAAATCCATACACACAGCTTTCCTTCTCGTTCATACTCGTTTATAAGTGGAAGGCTTTTAATTCCACGCGACATTCTTGCTGTGGCTTTCCAATTGATAAACTTAAAAGAGTCACCATGTGTGTATTGCCTTATTTCTTTAAAATCAGTACTCATAGCACCAAGTCTCGTGATGCCTCCTAAAGGGGACAATAATGAAGACATTTTATGATGAATTCGCACCTTTCGAATGTCAAATATGCGTGGAGACACTGTCAGTTCATTTGGCTTCCCAACAACATCTTTTATGGGCTTAAGTCCGAGGATAGGTTTAAACTCTAATTCAGTACCTTTAAAATAATAGCGACCACGTTTAGTACACTTTGCCTTGTACGATAAAGCAATATTTTTGGTTCCAACTCCTTTCCACATTACTTTATAATTACTTCCATCAACTAGCTCAAAATGCTCCGGAAGTTCTTCATACAAAGTTACAGTGCCGATGCCCCCAGTTATCTTAACTGTTGTTTCTATATCGACAGTTTCGCCGACCCATGCGGAGTTTTTAGAACATGTTCTTTCAGCTTCAATTTTCGGCAAAGGTAAAGAAATTCCGAACAGATAGACGAAGAGGGGAACAAATGAGATTATTAACACTATACGATTTGCAATAAACAAGCCAAAAATAAAAAGAACAGCAAACCATATGAGAGTTTCTTTAGCTTCAGGAAGAATTGTCATAAACTACCTCGAACGGTAATCCTTAGGCACGGGCACTTTGTTAATAACCTCTATCACCGCTTCTTTTTCATCAAACCTTTCAAGAACATGTTCTGGTTTTAAAATCAGTCTATGTGCAATAGCTTCAATGACGACAGTTTTTACATCGTCGGGTATCACATAATCTCTTCCATCGATAAGCGCCAAAGCCCTTGCGGCCTTAAGTAATGCCAGCCCACCTCTCGGACTGGACCCCACTTCAACCTTTGGGTGCTTTCGTGTTTCTCTGACTATCTGAGCGATATACTCCAAAATTGTATCATCCACATAAATACTGTTCTCAACTTTATTTTGTAGAGCTAGAAATTCTTCAGGGGAAACAACTGGCTTCATGTCTCTTGTAGGGTCATCTTTCTTCCAGCCTAATCTACGAAGAAGAATTAATTTTTCTTCGTTCACCGTTTCCGCGTATCCTGTGGAAAGTTTTAGTAAGAATCGATCTACCTGAGCTTCCGGAAGTGGAAAAGTACCTTCGAATTCTATGGGGTTCTGAGTGCCCATAACAAAGAAAGGCTCCATTAGTATGTGTGTTTCATTTTCTATTGTGACTTGCCGCTCTTCCATAGCCTCCAAAAGTGCTGACTGTGTTTTGGGCGGAGATCGGTTAATTTCATCCGCAAGCAAGATGTTTGTGAATATTGGGCCTTTCATAAGTTCAAATGTTTCCTCTCTATGTTTCCAGACTTTAGTGCCCAGAATATCCGCAGGCAGGAGGTCTGGTGTGAATTGAACACGAGAAAATTGGCACCCAATTGAAAATGCTAGAACTTTAGCAAGCAATGTTTTTCCTAAACCTGGATAATCTTCAAAAAGAATGTGGCCATTGGCAAGGGCTGCAGATAAAATTTTTTCTATAAGGATTTTGTCCCCTACGTATATGCTAAGGCACTTCTCGACTATTTTTGCGCATAGTTTTTTTTCTTTTTCCAAATTCACTTCTATTTCATCCCTCTATGATATTTCTTCTACAAGTTTTTTCAATAACTCTTCTCTTGCCTCTCTGTTTATTTTTTGGGTTTTCTTCTTGGTCCATGGAAACGCTAAAAAGGGTATTTTCTTGTCTTGATATCCTGATAATCGTTGAATTTTTCGCAATATTTGGCTTTCAGATTCTCCTAGATCTCTCAGCTGCAATGCATAATAAACAAGCATTAATTCTTTTTTCCCTGAGTTGACAAATAAGTCTTGGATGTACGTGAGATAGTCGAAGTCTGCGTGTGTTTCTTGCTTAGTTTCTTGCACGTGCTTTTGCCATCTAGAAAAGCTTGGTTCAGGGTGAACTTCTAAAGTCGTCTTTCTTAACTCCATGTAAGCCAAAAAAATTGCAAACACAACAGTAATCCATTCTCCAATAACCAATGTGGGAATGATTTTTAAAAGGGACGACCTGATGAAGGCAATGTAGAGAGTTAAGATAGCTCCTAAAGAAAAACTTACCCAACTGCTCGAAAACCACTCTAAAAACACTAAAGATGTTCGTTGACTGTACGATTTTGCTAGCAACCTCAAAATTATGCCTATAGGTGTTACAAGAAAACCTCCTGCGAATGGGAGGAGAGCCAATTCGGCTGGTTTCAAAGTTTCTGGGAGAATAGTTGTTATATGAAAAGTAGCGTAGCTTAAAATTCCCAGAAAAGAGGCGGTTAACAAACTAAGACGGTTTTTATTTTTTATTAAGTCGTGTCCTACTGCTAAGCTAGTTATTGCGAAAGAAATTAACATTAACGGAAATAATGCTTCGCTCATGGAAGAAAGATATAGATAGTAGCCCGTGACTAAAAAACCAGCAAAACCAACCAATCCCTTTATCGCCACCTTTTCCCTCGTTTTACTCAACATTCACATTCAACTCCTTAAGGGCTAAATACATTGTTTCATAACTTCTTCTAGTTACAGAACGAGGGCTATACTCAGCCTTCTCGAAGCAATCTGTGATGCATTTAGCGTTCAAAGAAGACATACCTGCTGGTTGAAGCATGTATTGGATTTCTCTCGCAGTCATGTAATCTTTCACGGTCATACAGCTTTGAATAAGGTTTTGCAGAAACGCATGATATAGTCTAATTATTTCTTCTCTATAATCTACTATGCGAAGCGCTATCTCTGTAGCATCCAAAGTTTTGTTTGAATCATCATGCAACACAGCTATAATTTTTTGTAATCCTTTCTTGTCAAAGACATGATAAAAACTGAAACGTCGGTTATCATCAACTTTCTCTTCAAAGACAAGGTTATCGTTAATAAAGATTTTAAGTTTGTTTTGAGAAACTTTTTCGCCGTTATGTTCCAATGTACATTTAATCAATAGTTTATCCTGAACCCCCCAAACGGGTGGAAATGGATCTACTATCTCGGTAAAACATATCTTCAACCGGGAGTTTTTTATTTTCTTAAAATCCTCTTCAAAAAAGATGATGCTCGGAGATTTTGTTAACACTTGGACACTGTTTTTCTTAAGTTTTCTTGTGAACGATTTCGTAATAAGGTTCTCTTTATAGACTACATAAAACATTCCTGCGAGGATAAGTGAAACTGCTACCAAATTAGGCTCAGCAGACACCCATGCGGGAATAGTACTAGCTAAATACTGGTCTGAACCGTCAAAAGAAACCACTAAAGATATATTCTCTGGTAGGATTGGAGAGGCTAGATCTAACGAAAACTTTACTTTCCCTTCATTGTCGGTTTGGCATGATAGACGGTGATTCTTAACAGTAATTGTTTGTCCTTTAAGTGGAAACTTTTGGTCATCAAGAAGAAAAGCTGTAACAATGAGTGAACTTCCGAAGAGCCCTTTCTTAGTGATAGTTGCATTCAGATAGGTTCTCGCCGCCACCCTGACCTCTTGTGTTAAAGTCAAGTTTCTGCTGACAAAAGTGAGTGTGTGATTTCCAAGATCTTCACTTTCAGATATATGAAGCGTGTGGGTGAAAGATCCGTTGGCATCTGTTTTTATTGTCGCTATTTCTTTGTCGTCTAAGGATATACTCAGAGAATGGTTTGTTTCTTTTTCTATATTCGTCGTTATTAACCCTTTTATTTTGTTCTGCTCTCCTCGAATTAACGTGCTTGGTGTTAGCGTTCTAATAAGATAAAAAGGAGGCCCTCTAACTTCTGTTCCATATGGAGGAAAATCCTCGGGTAATGAGTCCAATTCACCTGAAGGTGTTGCATCGAATGGAATCCAGCCGTAGGGAGGCAAGTATACTTCTGTTAAAGCATGAGCACTTGTGCTATGATAAATAGCTTTATTTTCCAAAACATACGAAGGTTTAAACCCGCCACAAACCCTGGCTGGAATGCCTTGACATCTTAAAACTACGGCAAGTGCGGTTGCTGCATCAAGACAAATTCCCCTTTTTCGTTCAAGGAAGGTAAGAACCCAGTCTTGGAAAATAACACGAGGGACTCGTCCTGCAGCGAGGTCGCTGTCATATTCAAAATTGCTTTTTATATACTCTACGTCTTCAAGGATTTGATCAAAAACATTAAGAGATGAATTTTTCAAATTTTGTGCGAATAGTTTTACCTCGAGCGGAAGGCTTTCTGGGAGTTGCAAGTATGTTTCACGGATATTTTCAGGAATAGAATCTAAAGAAATATTGCCTTTATGTATGTCCAGAGAATCCCATGTAGCTTGGTAAGTGAAATTAATTTGCGAAGTTGGGGCAGGTTCTGTTAATCGAACTTGGTAAATGCCTGCGACCTCATCAAAGAATAGTTTGAATTTCAGGTCGTATGGCGTTGTGAAATTGAAGACTGTGGATGATGAAGAAGGTGTCGGCAAATAAAACTCGTTCGTTGTTGCGTTAAGTTCCACTGAAAAAATCAAAGTAGCATTGCTTGAATTTTTTTGGGAGTCTATCATATTGGATACCGTTGTCGTCTGCCACTTGAAGCCATTATAGTAATCATACGTAACGAGCCTCCAAAAGAGAAGAGGAAAAGTTGGCGACACCTTAAACACCAAATATCTATCTTGCTGTATCCACCCTTCTACGCTTTCTCTAACCGGATAAGGCCATACATTCCAGTGCGGGACTGACATTTGTCTAATTGAAGGAAGACTTTCGAAAACGATGGCAAAGAAGGGAATAGTCAAGGACAAAATTAGAAAGACTGTCAATGGAAGCAAGTTTTTCTTTATCATTTAGGTGCGTTCACCAAAGACTTACTACTTTTAAAAATCTTTTGGCGGTATTTAATCTTTAACTCTTCATTTAGTCTTAAATTTGTTATAGCCACTCTACGAAAACTTTATCATGAAAGCTCTATTTTTTATTTTCGAAGAAGAAAATTGCTAGAACACATTAAAGAATTCGGAAAGTATTTTGCGATAGCTGGTTTTAGAAACGTGACAATCAAGGATACAACAGAATTTTTAAAAAAGATACACAAGGAAAAACCGTCAAATGTGGAAACTCAGTTTTTTGACGCTAAATTTGTGGCTTCATGGGAGCATTTGTACTTTGCAGTTTTGAATGCGTTAACGGCTTTCAAGAACAAGGAAAATATTTCAAAAAGTGTAACGATGGAAACATTGCTTTACGCTTCTTCACAAAGACAAATTCGAAAGGCTATGGAACTTCTCGGCATTAAATCCGAAACATCAGAGATAGCGTTGCTAATAATTGGACAGAACCCTGAAACCGTAAAATCAGCTTTACCAATAATTTCAGCAAGTGTTGACATACAACATGATGATACGGTTCTCGAGTTATCAGAAGAAAAGAGGAGAATCATTCAAAAAGCTTTTGGAATTTCAGATTTAGAGCTTAAAACCGTCATGAAAAAAGATGGTTTGGAAAAAGCCTTAATCAACCTCGTCATCGAGCAAATGGCGTTGCTAGCAACTCGGCGTTAGTTTATAGCATTTTTTCCTTCATAACGGTTAAGATTTCTCCCGGTTTTATCACTGAAACTCCAGTTAATCTGCCAATCACCTCAATTAAAAGAATTTTGTCAGGATTGTTTAGGTTAACTTCTCGTTCAATATTTGCCGCAGCGGCTTCGATAATGTCCTGTGTAGGGGTCTCCGTAAAACGTTTCTCAACTGTAACGCGGAAAGTTTCGCCCTTGCCTATCTTAGAACTGAGGTCCATGGCTGTCCGTTGAATTTCGCCTAAATCTGTGCGCACAACTCTTTCAACAGGAATTATTCTAAGCGTATAGCGAAATTCGTAGGGACGTTCACGCAAAAATTTGCGAAATTTTTCTATAACATCAAAAGGGTTGAAAGCCGTTTTCACAGCAATTAGACCCGAAATGCCAGTCTTATCAACTGTCGGTGCTGAATCGCCTATTTCTCCAAGTAAATACCATAACTCAGAACAAGCGTAACCCTCGTTTCCGCGTGAAGTGGTTGCTAAAAGGTTAAAATCTCTGAGCATAGTCACACCTCTGTAATGAATATACTGAATTATTATTATTTCGTAGGTAAATTTAATGTTTCTAAAAGAAGGCTCAATAAAAACCTCATATGGCGAGTTTGAGGTCAGTGCAGGTTAGTTGGCTTTTTCACAGCTTAGGGCTCTTAGCCGTCGCCTCACATCATCCCACTGTTAACATGCCATTACAAAGATTTATTCATTTTGATGACAATAAAACATTACGCTTAAATTTATGGTCGCATAAGCTCACTAATCTAATTTAGAAGGAGATAAGTCATTGACTGAAAAGGGAAAACCGGTAATTGTTGTTCATGGTGGTGCTGGAACTTTGCAACCTGAACGCAGTCAACCTGGTTTAGAAGGAGTTAAAAGGGCCGCAAAGAAGGGTTTTGAGATTCTAGAAAAGGGAGGAAGCGCTGTTGACAGTGTCATGGAAGCCGTTATGGTTATGGAGGATGATGATGTATTTAATGCCGGCTACGGCTCTAGTTTGAACATGGAAAAGGGTGTGGAAATGGAAGCATCGATTATGGATGGAAAAACATTGCAAGCGGGTGCTGCTGGACTGTTGAAAGACATTAAAAATCCTGTCCGTTTAGCAAGGACTGTTATGGAAAAAACAGATCACGTTTTTGTGGTCGGCGAAGGGGCAGAAAAACTCGCTAGAATCTTTAATCTTGAAAGAAGAGATCCAATAACGGAGCTTAGGTTAAAGTATTACGAACAGCAGAAAAAAGCCTTGTTTGATGGAAAATTTGAATTGCCGAGGCTGGCTAGCTTAGTTAAAACTTATCCTGAACTCTTTAAACTTGAAACTGTGGGTGCAGTTGCCCTAGATAAAGATGGAAATGTTGCAGCCGCAACTTCTACGGGAGGCTTTCCGTTAAAACTTCCCGGAAGGATTGGAGATTCACCATTAATTGGATGTGGCACATACGCGGATAACTATGTTGGTGCATGCTCTGCAACAGGCATTGGTGAAATAGCGATAAGGCTTGTTTTGGCAAAGACTGTTTGCAGTTATATGGAGAATGGGAAAACGGCACAAGAAGCTGTTGAACTAGCAATAAAGCTTGTTAACAAGAGAATATTAGCCACGTACAATCATATGGGGCTAATCTCTGTTGACGTTCACGGAGGAATTGGCGCAGCACATAATTCTCCAAACTTATGCTGGGCTTATATCAAGCCAGGAATGCAAGAGCCTGTGGCTTCTTTAACAGCTAAAATTGTGAAGTAAAGTCTCTAAAAAGACGTTGACAGCTCTGCGTCTTGATTTTTATTCTCGACAACTGACGAATAAAAATGTTTAAACCATTGCTTGGTTGCTTTCATTAAGCGCTAAAACGGGTGGGAGGTGAAAAAAGATGCCTGAGGAAGAGGAAGAAGAGGAAGAAGAGGAAGAAGAATGGGAAGAGGAAGAATGGTAAAAATTTAGGCAGACATGAGCATTTTTCGATTTTTCTATGCCTAAAATTTTGAACCATATTTATGCCTTTTTCAAACCGCATATTTATAACCTACTAGTTATGACCACTCATTATCGGACTAATCATGACAAGAGTTGCCGTCTTAGATGCTGATAAATGCAAACCAAAACGTTGCAGTAGATTGTGCCATCGTTTTTGCCCAATAGTGCGAAGCCGCATAGAAGCCATACGGTTTGAAAACGACAAACCAGTAATTGTGGAATCTCTTTGCACTGGATGTGGAATATGCGTAAAGAAATGCCCATTCAAAGCCATTTCAATAGTTAATCTTCCAGACGAGTTAGAGAAAGAATGCAGCCACCGTTTTGGAAAGAACAGTTTCAAACTTTATCGACTTCCCACACCCTCTCCAGGAACGGTTTTAGGCTTGCTTGGACAGAATGGAATAGGCAAAACAACTACGCTCAAAATACTTTCTGGCGAAGTCAAGTTAAACCTCGGAAACTATGAGGAACCGCCTGACTGGGACGAAATAGTCAGGCATTTCAGAGGCTCAACACTTCAAGACTATTTCCAAAAGATGACTTATGGAAAACTTGGGATTTCGCTTAAGCCACAGTATGTGGATAAGATTCCAAAGGTTGTTTCAGGAAACGTTGGAGAAGTGCTGGAAAGGGTAGATGAGAGGAAAAAGCTGGATAAAATTGCTGAACAGCTTGAACTTAAACAAGTTTGGAACCGTTCCCTTGAAGTTTTGAGTGGAGGTGAACTACAACGGGTGGCAGTTGCGGCTACAATATGCCGCGAAGCTGATGTATATGTTTTCGACGAACCGTCAAGCTACTTAGACGTGAAACAGAGACTTGAGACGGCTAAAGCCATAAGAAGCCTAAAAAACGATGAAAAAACAATAATTGTAGCCGAACATGATCTAGCAATAATAGATTACTTATCTGACCAAATCTGCGTTTTCTACGGAGAACCAGGTGTTTATGGCATAGTCTCTAACGTTCACAGTGTCAGAACTGGCATTAACATCTACCTACAAGGTTACATTCCAGACGAGAACGTTCGATTTAGAAAAGAAGCAATCGTATTCCATGAGAAGCCGCCCACAGTCAGTTTTGGCGCTGGCGAAATGCTGCTAAAATGGAGACAAATAGAGAAAACGTACGAAGGGTTTAAACTTGTCGCCCATACGGGGGAAATAAAAAGGGGCGAAATCATCGGAATTCTAGGGCCAAACGGCATAGGCAAAACAACTTTTATAAAGATTTTAGCCGGGATTGAAGAGGCTGATGACGAGCAAAAGTTCGGCGAATTGAAAGTAAGCTACAA
>Ga0315282_10009696_pt1 | contig 15267 bp, 9 predicted proteins | sample YL17G07_20_MG_FD_203693 | JGI IMG/M metagenome (GOLD analysis project Ga0315282, IMG submission 203693) | Sediment microbial communities from Yellowstone Lake, YNP, Wyoming, USA - YL17G07_20 | ecosystem: Environmental > Aquatic > Freshwater > Lake > Sediment | place: USA: Wyoming | collected... | reverse complement strand
TCCGAAAGGGTCTTCTGCACGGGCCCGAACTCTGACCAGTCTGAAGGGCTGAGCCCTTCGTGGCCAAATTCCTCCGAAATTCCTGCCTCTTTAAAAGTTTCCGCCAGCTCCGCATTGATTTCGTAAGCCTTCCGGAAGTCTCCCATGTGACTTACCTGTTCTAAAGTTTCGGATGAAAAGGTATGGGTGATGGAATCTTCGTAGACCTTGAGATTGAACTGCGTCCCCTCGGCCATCCTCCTCACGTTCTCCTGGTGGTCCGGGAATTCGGTATGGACGAGGTTGCGAGAGGCCAGAGTCCAGAAGGTATCAAAGGGTTTTCGCTTCGAAGCGGGAAGATAGTGAATTCGGTCCATGATCAGTGCGGCCTGTCCTGAAGTAAGCCCTTTTTTCTTCATCAGATAGGCGATCCAACGATCCCGGTTCTTTTCGGAAAAGAAGATGCCCCACACTCTTCTTGCCACGAGGGTTCCTGATTGTCCGATGGCGGATTCCCAATCCTGAAGCGACTTCTTTGAAACGACTTCCTTCAGGGCCTCGCAGATCGGATCATCGATCGTTTTCTGACCATGGGCAAATCGGGTCGCAGCCCAAACCTTTTCCTCATAGGTCTTTGCTCTGGCCACCTTATCCTTTGTTCCGTTCGCTTCCGAAAGGTGATCAATCTTTTCGACAGCCTTTTCTTCTCCGATCGTCTCTTTCAATTCCCGGAAAAACTCTTCAAGCTTCACTTCTCTCAAATGGCTTTCGAGGCGGCCTCCCATATTGGTCATATAGAGCTGGGTGGGCCGGATCCCTTTTCCCAGAGCACAGGCCATGCCTTCCATCTCTTCGAGGAGAAGGGTCACCTCCTGGCTGACGGTGTAATCCACCGTAATATTAGAGCCGAACCCGAAAGCATTGATGGTTCGGGTAATGGTTCTGGCCGCCGGAGTCGTTGCAGCGACCTTGATCACCATGTTGGGCCTTCCCTTTTCTCCGTCGATCCGATAGCCTGACAGAAGGTATTGATCGTAAAGGAGAAGACTCTCGGAGGCCAGGTTAAAGGCCCTGAAGACATCCCGGACGCTCTCCTCCACCAGGTGGGCGATATTCGGATTGAGCTGGAAACTGACCACCCCGCCTCCGGAGGAGTCCTGGAGGTTGAAGAAAATGGGTCGAAAGACATAGAGGTTATCCCAGAGGGCGAGAAGGGTGGCGAAGAGAGCGACCTCCTCTCCATACGCGGAAGGATTGCGAGACCACTGCCCAAAGTTGGGATGCTTTTTGACCTCCTGTCGAAAGGTCTCGGCCAGAGCGGGTTCGTCCTGATAGGCCCTGGCTGCCAGCACCGGGTTTGTTGAAACCTGCTCGAAGCCCAGGTGTCTCAACCATCTGAGCCCAAGGGCATAGTCGTTTCCGAATTTACACTTCCCTTCCTTGACCATGCGGAAGTAGACATTTTCCCTCATCTCTCGCTCGGACCTCCTCAGAAAATCGACCACCACATTTTTCTCAAAGTCGAGAGCCCCCTCGATCCGGGCCGCCGTCTTTCCCACCATGCTGTTGCCCTTCTGCACCCGCTTCATTCTTGCAAGCCATTTCCTGAGCACGGCGGAGGCAATCGAAAATTGCCCTTCTTTGCGTTCGAGATTCTCCCATCCCCCGCAGACGTTCAGAATATAGTGAAGGCACTCTCCCTTCTTCTCCTCATCGAGCCAGCGGCTTTCAAGGCCATAGAAATTGAGGACCATCTCAATCAGGGCTTCATAGGCGTATTGACGAGCCTCGACTTTTTTCCTGAACGATTCCTCCGAATCCTTCTCGAGAGGACTGGACCGGGAGAACAGGATGCTCAACTGCCGGATGACTCCGGAAACTGTGCAGACCAGCGCTCGATTGATCTCGGGAAATAAAAGATGATCCGCCGCCAGGGCGGTCTGGCCCCAGCGCACCAGTTGAACGATGTGGGCCACATGATCGTCAGAAATCGGTTTCTTCCCTTCTCCGGATAAGGGTTCCGGATGGCTCCCGAAGACGATCTGATCCACTTTATCCTGAAGGACTTGACTCATTCTAACCTCCATCAAAAACATAGCCTTTGATTCCCTCAGCCTTGATCCTTTTCTCTCAACCCTTCCAATACCCCTTTCAAATAGCCGATGCTTCGGCTTGCAACGGTCTGCGGGTCGGGGTCGAAATGAAAAACCTCCACAGAGATGCAGCCCTTATAGCCGGTCTCGATCAGGGTCCTCAGGACAGGAGCGAACCGGGTCTCTCCGAATCCCGGGCCCCGGCCGTTTGCATCGTTGACATGGACATGTCGAAGGTGGCCGGACTTCAACGCCCGGAGGAGAGCTTCCGTCACCGATTCTTCCTGGGCGGATGCGCTCCTGCAGTCGAACATCATTTTGAAATTGGGATGGTTGACCTCTTTCACCATGCGAATCGCCTCGTCCACCGTGTTGATGAAATTGGTGTTGGTCCGTGTAAGAGGCTCGATGCAGTAAAGGACATTTCTCTTGTGCGCCATCTTCACGATGACTTCAAAGGTCTCCCTGGCATCATTCCAGGATTCCTTGAAATCCCACCCTTCTTTCACCGTCCTCTGGTGGGGAGAGCCATGGAGCAGCAGCTTCCCCCCGATGTCGGCACAGAAGTGAATGAGAGCCTCCATGTACTCCTGAGTTCTGATCCGGATGATCTCATCGGGATGGTTGATGTAGAGGCCCTCGGGCTTTACGAGGAGCCAGTGGAGCCCGACGATCTCAATCCCGTTTTTCTCAGCGGCGAGGCGGATTTCTTTTCGCCGTTTTGGAGAGATCTCCGTGACGGAATCCGCCAGAGTAAAAGGAGCGATCTCAACACCGTTGTAGCCCAGCCCGGCTGCATATTCAAAGACCTTTTCAATCGGCCACCCCTCGAAAAGTTCGTTACAGATTGCAATCTTCATAGGATCTTCTCCAATCGTCTTTCTCGCCCGATAAACGGGGGCGCTACCATTTCTTCTGACTAAAAGACCATGCGACCCCGCGACCGGGCGCCTATTCTTTCGCGACCATCCGGATCGCTCCCTTGGGACAGATGTCGATACAGGTCGAGCAACCCTGACACAACTCTGAATCAACCGATGCGGCTTCGTCAGTCATCATTATAGCATTGCAGTGCCCGATTTCCACACAGAGGCCGCAGGAAGAGCATTTCTTCGGATCAACCTGAGCGTAGCCCGCCCAGACCGTCAGTTCCGAGGCCGGCTTAATCTCCTCGACCAGAAGGTCACGGAAATCCCGGATTGTTTGGAAGCCCATTTTCTCCGCATAGTCTTTGAGGGATTTCATCCATTTCTCAAGGAAGCCGAATCCGGAAAGCATCGTCTCCGTGCAGACGCCGATCCCATCGGCTCCGCACATGATCATCTCCACGGCATCTTTCCACGAGGACACCCCACCGGTGCCAATGATGGAGGGAGAGGGGCCCACGCTTTTGCGGATCTCGAAGACGTCCCTGAGGGCCAGGGGCTTGATCCAGGGACCGGATAGACAGCCCATCGTATTCTGTCCCTGGAGGTTATAAATCGGCTTCTTATAGTTCCAGACATCAATGGAGGGAATGCCGAGCCGGTTGGCTACGCTGCAGACGGCGTCTGCACCTGCCTCGTAGGCGGCCTCCGAAACCTCGGCGATCCGGCCTCCTTCGGGGGTGATCTTGGCAATGATCGGAAGAGAGGTTACCTCACGGGTCTTTTCGACGACCAGGCGCACGGATTTCTCATCCTGGCCCATACTGGCCCCCGAGGAGGGACGATTCTCTTTACTCTCTTTTGCGGAAACGTCGACATTAAAAGACATGTTGGGGCAGCAGAAATTGAGCTCCAGCATCTGCGCTCCGGCGGCCTCGAAACGTCTTGCTGCCTCCTGCCAGCCTTCGAGATGGGGACTCACATAGGAATAGTTCGCAATGATGATCAGGTCCCTGCATCTTTTTCTCCCCTCCTCCACCAGCCGCAATCCCTGCTCCAGGTTGAGGCGATACTCGGCGGTAAAAATATGGAGCTTTTCCTTCTTCAGCCACCGGTAGCGGGGCTCATAATTGATGTAGGGGGAGGGGTTAAACGTCTGTTTAATCGAGGCAGCAGCCCACCCTTCGCGCTCCGCCAACTCCAGCTGGTCAACCCGTTTGGCCGTGGGACCGGAGGCCACGATAAAAGGGTTCCTGAATTCAACGCCCCCGATCTTCACAGGCAAATAAAAAAGATCTTCCTTCATCGATGTTCTCCTTATTTTTTCTTCATATCATCAACTATTCATTATACGCCTTTCTTAGGGATACGTTGCAACGTGCCCCTACCGGGATTAGGGTTCATCGTGAGTATCTTTCTTCTATTCTCAGAAGCTCCCTCTGCACATCCTCTTCGAGAATCGGCTCTTGATCGGACAGGAGAATACGCTCCACCGTTTTTTCAGCCCTTCGGACGATATTCCCCTCTTCGCCAGCCCGGGATCTCTGGGTGCGCGAGAGAACGCTGGGCTCGAAGAAAGCCCCCCGGAAATGGGCGAGGGTATGCTCCGAGCTGAGGAACTCTCCGCATATTCCCACTTTCCTGATCTCCTCGAGGGCAAGGGTCTCCTCCTCCACGGGAAAGCCGGCGAGATACTTCTTCACCATTCCAATGATCTCATTGTCGATCACTGCCTGCACAGGAGAGAGGGTCTTCTCAGACTCTGTTGACCCGACGCCCCACACCACACTAACACGGGCCTGGGCATGGGTCAAAGCGGCCAGCATCTTTTCGAGGGCGTTCTGGGCGTCGTAGAAGAGGGAGTCGGAGCACATCCATGAAACAGAGGGAATCCTGTAGTGTCTCGCGAGATCACCCCCTGCCACCGCGAGGAGGGCGTTTTCAGGCCCCCCTGTCACTGCAAAGCCTGACTTCATGTCCATGACATGGGCAAAGCCGAGGTTGAAGAAACAGGGCCTTGCCGGCTCCAGGATCTGATTGATCACGATGCCGCTCAAGATCTCTGCGGTTCCCACAACGACTGTTCCCGCTAACGTAACAGGGGCAGAGGCGCCTGCCATGGGCTCACCGTTGACCGTGCACGGAATGCCATGGCCTGAAGTGGCCTTGAAGACTCCAAGGGCAAGCGAAGTCCAGCGCAGAGGTCCGTGAGCGGTAAAACCCACACTGAGAATTGGATTCTCTTTCAGGCTTTTTCCGCCGCAAAGGGCTTTGGCCATCTCGACCATGGCTTCTCCTCCCCTGGGCGCAAAGGAGAGGGCCCGGAGGTGCTTCCGGGTATTCTCTGCCATAATGCGCAAACCTACGAAGTCCCTGTGAACAGGAGGGGTATCCTCGGTGCTGGTCCCCACGATCCCGTCCACCTCCGGCAGGGCTTCGACCACTCGCGAAAAATGGGCAAGATCCTTCCTGTCGATCAATCTGAAACCCTCCCGGTCGAGATAGAAAAGGGCAGCACCTGTCCAGAAGGCGGACTCTGTCTCGGGAGAGACTTTCCTCTTTCTCCCGGCCCTGTCTGCAAGGAAGAAACTTTCCGGAGCGAGGGAAAGGTACTCCTTCACCATCTCCCCGGGAAACCTGATCACTCCGCTTCCAGCGCCGGGTTTGGCTCCGCACGAAAGAAGTCTTCGGGCGGTCTCCTCATCGTCAATTCTCACCCCGGGGTTCTGCAGAAGGTCTTTCGCAGCCCGGTCGATACGTTCCAGGTCAGAATCGCTCAGCATACATTACTCCTCTATCCCAAGATAGGCCTTCTTCACAATGGGATCTTCCCCGATCTTCTTTCCCTCGCCCTCCGCGACCTTTCTGCCCGTTTCGAGGACGTAGGCATAGTCTGCGATGGAGAGGGCCTTCTGAGCGTTTTGCTCGACGAGGAGAATCGTAAGCCCCTGGCGGTTGAGGTCTTCAATCATCTTGAAAATTCCGAGAACCAAGATTGGCGCAAGGCCGAGGGAGGGCTCATCGAGAAGGAGGACTTTAGGTTCGGACATCAGGGCCCGTGCAATGGCGAGCATCTGCTGTTCCCCTCCGGAGAGGGTTCCTCCGGGCTGCTCCTGTCTCGCCTCGAGGACAGCGAATTGCCCGAAGACCTTTTTCATATTCCGCTCCAGCCGCTTCTTATCTTTGATCATGTAAGCCCCGAGGACGAGATTTTCCCTCACCGTGATGGAGGAGAAAATTTTTCTTCCCTCGGGAACCTGGACGATTCCCCGTTTTACGATGTGATGGGGAGGGATCTTAAGGCTTTCACCGTCGAGAAAAACTCCTCCCTTTGTTGCCTCAACCATTCCACTGATGGCGTTGATCGTCGTCGACTTTCCCGCACCATTCGCCCCAACGATGCTGATGATCTTTCCATCGGGGATGATGAGGGAGACATCGTCCAGAGCGGTAACCCCGCCGTAGCAAACCGTTAAGTTATTAACCTCGATCATCGAACATCATCCATCGCAATTTTATGGTTTGACGTGCCCGCCTCCTGTGGTGAAAATTCCAAATCACAAATTCCAAATCCCCAATAAGCTCCAAATACCAATGCCAAAACAACCAACGAGAATTCAACTTTCTTGATAAGCTTGGCCGTGTTTTTAATTGGGTCATTAGGACTTATCTGGAATTTGTTGCTTGTCATTTGGTGCTTCTCATTCATACTTGGTCTCCCAGGTAGGCCTGAAGCACCAGCTCATTGTGCTGGATCTCCTCAGGTTTCCCCTCAGCAATCTTCTTGCCAAAATTGAGAACGTGGATCGTCCTGCAGATATTCATCACCAGTTCCATATGATGCTCGACAATAATGATCGAGAGATTCTTCTCTTCCTGAATCTTCAATAGGGTGCCGATCAACTGGCGAATCTCCTTAGGGTTCAGACCGGCTCCAGGCTCATCGAGAAGGAGAAGCCTCGGATTTGCCATCAGGGCCCTGGCCAGTTCAAGCCTCCTCTGAAGCCCGTAAGGAAGGTTGTAGGGAAAGGACTGAGAGTATTTCTCAAGTCCGAAATAGACGAGGTAGCTTTTTGCAAGGTCTTCGGCTTCTCGTTCCTCTTTTTTCACCGTTGGATATCTCACCATCTCCTCCCAGAGGGTGTAACGGGTCTTGACGCCGTAGGCTGCTCTGAGGTTGTCCAGCACATTTAAGTTTCGGAAAAGCCGGATGTTCTGGAAAGTCCGGGTGATCCCGAGGGCGGTGATCCGATGGGAGGGCAATCTCGTGATTTCGGTATCATAGAAGAGGATCTTTCCTGAATCGACGGGATAGACTCCAGTAATGAGGTTGAAAATGGTGGTCTTGCCCGCGCCGTTCGGTCCGATGATCCCCGTGATCTCATTCTCCTTCTGGATCATCGTGAAACCGGAGACCGCCGAGACCCCTCCAAAGTTCTTACTCATCTCTGCCACCCTCAAGACCTCCATGGTGTTATCCTCTTCCTTTTCCAGGGAGGAGCTTCGTCAGGGAGAATTCCCAGCTTCCAAAGAGACCTCCTGATCGGAAAATGGTCACGAAGAGAACGGCGAGGGCCAGGAGAACGTCTCTCCAGACATCGACAAAACGGAAGAATTCACCGAAGGAGTAGTAGATGACAGAGGTGACAATCGCTCCGGTAATACTATTCACACCGCCCACAAACGTGATGATGATCAATTTTGCCGATTCCAACCAATTGAAGAGATTGGGTTCGATGAACATGATCAAAAATGCGTAAAGGGCTCCTCCATAGGAGGTGATGGCCGAGCTCAGGACAAATGCTTTCATCTTGTGGCCATAGACATTGATTCCCATCAAGGATGCGGCAAGTTCATCATCCCGGATAGCGATGCAGTTTCTTCCGAAGCGGGACCGCTTGAGATTGGCGATGAGGAAGGTGATGAGGACGATGGAGGCGAGGATCGCCGGAAGGCCGACGAGCTGGGGGATGCCAGCGATGCCGAGAGCGCCGCCTGTTAGCTGGGCCAGGTGGAGAAGGGCTGCCCGCACCATTTCTCCGAAGCCAAAAGTGACCAGGAGAAAATAGTCCCGGTGAAGACGAAGAGTGGGAATTCCGATCAGAAAACCGACAAGGGATCCCATGAGAACAGCCAGAAGAATGGCGATGGGAAAGGGAAGATGAAGATGAAGATAGGCGATGGCGGCCGTGTAGGCACCGATGGAGACAAATCCTCCCTGGCCAAGGGAGAAAAGGCCGGTAAGACCGGTCATCAGGTAGGCTCCGAGGACCAGGATGGTAAAAAGGCTCGTGATCTCAAGAACTTTCAGGTAAAAAGCCATCAACGCCTCAATCCGAATACTCGTAAATCCGAAGCACGAAATCCGAACCTCGAAACAAATCCAAATGACCGAAATACAAAATTCAAAACTACTTTCTTGGAAATTGGATCAGTAGAATCTTAGGTTTGTTTCGAGTTTCGATATTCGAGTTTCGAATTTACGCTTTAATGATATACCTCTTCCCGGCGATTCCTTCGGGTCGGAAGAGTAAGAGAACGAAAATGGCCGAGTAGATGACGATCTGGGTGAGGGAGGATCCGATTTCAGCAATGAGAAAGCTTTCCGCCCCTCCGAGCAAAAGTCCTGCGATGACACCTCCAGCAAGACTTCCCATACCGCCGATGATGGCCGCGATAATTCCTTTGAGAATCATACTGCCAATAAAGGGATCCACCGAGTAAGTCATTCCCAGAAGATAGCCGGTGATCCCCCCGAGAACGCCTGCGATGAAAAACGCCGCCGAGATGACGCGATCGACATTGATGCCCATGAGACTCGGCGTGCGAATATCTGTGGAAGCGGCCCTCAGGGCGATTCCGATCTTCGTCCGCCTCAAGACATAGATGAGAAGCAACAGGACGACAGCGGTGATTCCGAGCATCATCGTGTAGGTCTTTGATACGGCGATGCCGGCAATGGTCAAGCCTGTCTGCTTCATGAAAGGAGGATACGGATAATAATCGTCTCCGAGGGTCGCCGCGAAGAACTGCTGAACGAGCATGGCCGCCGTAATGGAGTTGACGAGGAAAAGAGTCTGGGGAGCTCCTTTTAAACGGATGGGACGAAAAATGAGCTTTTCGACCACAACTCCGACAAACCCTCCAAAGAGTGTCGTCAGAAGAAGGGTAACAATGAAGTTCGCGTATACGTACCGGGTTAGAAAGAAACCGAAGTAGGCGCAGATGGCGACGACGCCACTGTGTGAGAAGTTGGAGAACTTGAGGATGTTAAAGATCAGTCCGAAGCCCACGGCTTCGAGGGCATAAACTCCACCGAGGGAGATACCGTTGAAGAGTTGCTGAAGAATCGTGCCGGTTCCCATTGTTGATTACCAGGAGCATGAAATTGATTTCGTGTTGTAGGGCAATCAGTCCCGCTCGTGGCGGGACAATAAGCAGGCCTGAAGGCCTGCGCCACAAAGACAAAGTGTAAAAGGCGGAGCAGAACACATGTTCGACCCCGCCCTTTGCAAGAGTGAACTACATGTCTTTCGGATAGTACTTGAGTCTGACGGTCTTGATCTGGTCTCCTTCGAATTTGAGAATGGACATCTTCAATCCCACAGGACGATGGGACTTGGGATCGATATGGATCGTTCCGATGAGGCCCTCGAACTTCGTTGTGGTCGCCATGGCGTCCCGGATCTTCTGCGGATCGGTCGATTGGGATTTCTTGATCGCTTCAAGAATAAATCCGACATCATCCCACCCGGAGAAGGAGTGGAGGCGCGGAAGTTCATTATATTCCTTTTGATACTTTTCAATGAACACTTTTAGAGAAGTATCGTCTCTGGAAATATTGAGGGGGAAGTAAGCCCCGTCCGCGGCCGCGCCTGCGACCTTGTCCATGGGCTCAAACCAGGAGTTATTGCCGAGGAAAGTCGCCTTCAGCCCAAGCTCCCTGGCCTGCTTTGCTGCATTGGCGTTTTCCGGGACATAGTTGGGAATATAGAGGCCGTCCGGATTAAGGGCCTTGATCTTGGTCAGCTGGGCCTTGAAGTCCATATCGCCTGCCTGGAACTCAAAGCCGCCGAGCATCTTCTTGCCGCGCTTCTTGACATAATATTCGAAGCCTTTGGCCAGCATGTAGGAGTAAGAGTTGGAAGGCGTATAGAGCATGGCAAAGGTGTTCATCTTCAGCTCATCGATGGCAAATCCAGCGATCATGTAGGACTGCTGGTAGCTCGAGGGTTGGATCAGGAAGAAGTAGGGATTGACCCTTCCCGGGTTTTCAGGGTCTTCCATCTTGAAGTCAGGGGTAGTCACCCTTTCGTCCATGCACCGGGCAACCACGGGAACCCTTAACTTTTCAGCCACAGGGGAGACGGCGAGCCCTATATTCGAGACCAGGGATCCATAAACCGCGCAGACCCGGTCCTCGTTGACGAGCCGCGTATAAGCCTTCACTCCCTCGGTCGGGCTCACTTTGCAGTCATAGATCGCGAGTTCTACTTTTCGACCCAGGACACCGCCCGCTGGGTTCACCTCTTTGACCAGCAGCTTCGATCCCTTTACGGCATCTGTACCCCACTGGGCCGTTCCTCCGCTCAGGTCCGCATAGATGCCGATCTTGATCGGACCTTCCGCCGCCATCACGCAGGTCGCGTGAAGAAGGAAGAATGTGAGGGAAACAAATAAGAGAAAAAAGTTCTTGTTCATAGGATTACCTCCTCCAGAATGGAATGGATTCCTTTTTCTTTTCCAAGAATTAAGTCCATCTTAATGCTTCGCTCCCCTCTTGTCAAGTAAGTAAATCGAAACCAGAATAACCCTCATCATTGCATTGAGGAGAGCCGTCGGGAACACTAAAAATACTTCACTTTTCCCACAGGAAATTGTATGATGGGGGTCAAGGTGAGTTTATTCCAGTCAACTACCTCGAATCTGTGCGATTTAGCTTATCTCGTGGGAGGGGCCATGATCACGTTGCGATTTTTGAAAAGAGATTTGGGCTTTATCTTTATTGGCGTACTTCTTCTGGAGACGACCACCTTTGGGGCTATCATCCGGGTCAAGCCTGATGGCAACGATGTCAATTCCGGCGCAAGCTGGACGTTGGCCAAGAAAACCGTGGGCGCCGCCACTGCTGCAGCAAACCAGGGCGACGAGATCTGGGTAGCCGCAGGTACCTATTTGGAGAACATCCAGAACAAAGTGGTGAAGGTGGGTGGTGTGGATATGGCCGTGGATACGGCGCTATACGGAGGGTTTGCGGGAACAGAGACAGCTCGTGATCAACGCAACTGGGATGTGAATCGGACGATTCTCGACGGCGGCCATAGCGGCGTCGTTGTCAACATCATCGGTGGGGCTGACCTGACGACCCGTATTGATGGTTTCCATATAGCGAACGGGCTGGGCGGGATATCGATGTTAGGCTCCGCTCCCACCATTGCTAACAACACCATTAGAGGTAATGGCGGACCGGGCATCTCCTGTAACGACTACAAGATTATCGGAGTCATCCCGCCCAATGTCGTATTCCCTGTCATCACCAATAATACCATTGTTGACAATTCCTCCGGGAGCGGAGCAGGCATTGCTGTATGGGGTTCCGATACCATTGCCATGTGGCATCTTCCGCCTTCTCAGCCGACGATCACCCACAACATCATTGCCCGCAATGTGGCAAGCGATAACGGAGGAGGGATAGGGTGCTGGGGGCATACGGCGCCTCTGATTGCGAACAACTTCGTCCTGGCCAATTCCGCCAGTTCGGATGAGTATTTTTTCAGGGGGGGCGGCGGGGGCGTCTATGCCACCTCGAACGATATGAGCGGTATCCCTGTTGAGTATGCCATCAGCGCTCCGGTCATTATCAACAATGTGATCGCAGCAAATGGAGCCGGTCTGGGTGCGGGGATCTGTACGATCGATACGGATATCGGCGTGCCGGTGATTACGAATAACACCGTGGTAGCGAACAATGGTGCCGGGATCTGGTGGAGCACCTCTTACGGCAACTATGCACCCAGGATCCAGAACAACCTTGTTGCCTTTAACACCTGGGGTCTTGAACAGGTGGGCACGGAGTATGCGGCCACCATTAAGTCTAATTGTGTCTACGGTAACCTTCTGCACGGTAAGAAAACGGATTATAAGGGGATCACCGATCAGACAGGGACGAACGGAAATATTTCGGTCGATCCCAGGCTGGCGAACTACAAGATCGGAGAATTTCATTTGCAGCCTGATTCACCCTGTATCGATGCAGGTTTCCCGGATGCTGTTGGGACGGGGTGGACGGATATCGATGGCCAGGCAAGGGTTCTCGGAATTGAGGTCGATATCGGCGCTGATGAGTCCGATGGCACTTTATGGAACGTTCCAGTGCCCGTCATTCACGTCCGGACAGGAGGTGATGATGCCCACGATGGTCTGACCTGGGCCACGGCGAAGAAAACGGTTATCGGTGGTATTGCAGCGGCGGCCTTAACAGGCGGAGAAGTCTGGGTAGCTGCAGGAACGTACGTCGAGCATATTTCGATTCCTGCTTTTGTTTATCTGTATGGTGGATTCGCCGGAGATGAAACCAATCGCGATGCGAGAGATGTGTCAGGGAACCCCACCATCCTCGATGGCGGGGGAATTCATGGCGTGGTGGCGATTCGAAACGCGGGCTACCTGGTCAGCGCATTCGACGGCTTCACCGTCCAAAATGGGGGGAGTTACACGGATGGGGATTGGACGAAAAAGGATGGACCCGGCGGCCTGGGGGGTGGGATTTATATTTCGGTAGCGACACCCTACATCGCCAACAACACGATCAAACGGAACTCGCTGGCCAATTCGAACGTCTACCCTAACCCGCCGTCACTTGGAGGTGGGATCTACTGCTATCTGAGCTATGCAGAAATCGGGGGAAACACGATCACGGAAAACGAAATTCTGAATACCTTTGACGGCAGGGGCGGAGGAATATACTGCATCCATTCGATGCCCTCTATCAAGAGCAACATTATCACCCAAAATCACGCAAGATCCGGTTCTGCTATCTATTGTGAAATGTCCTCCCCAAGCATCACCGGCAATATCATCGAAGATAATGCGATGTATAATACCTATCCTCTTCCCGTTTACATGGGATCTGTGACAGGCGCAGTAGATCTTTGGCTCGGACAGGACTTCTTGATTGAGGGAAACCTGATCAAGGGAAACAAGGGTGCAGCGGGAGGAGGCATCAATGCAAGTTCCAACTTTGCCGGTCGCATTCAGAACAATTTGATTATCAGCAATGCAGCCTTTGATCCAACGGCCGGTAACGGTGGGATCGGCGGGGGTATCTTTGCCCAAGCCCCTATAGAGGCGGTAGAAAGCCTTTTCATTGTGAACAATACGATCGTTGGAAATACCGCCACGGCGTATGGATTTCTGGAACAGGGAGGTGGAATTGCTGTGTCCATCCCTCCACCCATCTTCACGCCTCCCACACCTATTCCGAATAGAATAATCCTTGCGAACAATATCATCGCCTTCAATTCCTCCGGCATCTTTGAGATGCTGACCTCTCCGATGATTCCTCCCACTTTAGTGAAGAACGATGTGTATGACACGGGTACTAACTACATTTACTTGTCAGCCGGAGCGACCGATATCAGTGTGAATCCCGATTTCGTGAACGGGGCAGGAGGGGACTTCCATCTCAAGTCGACGTCTCTCTGTGTCGATGCGGGCAGTAATGATGCAGTGCCTGCCGGGTTGACGACTGATTTCGAGGGAAACGTCAGGATCTACGATGGCAAGAATCAAGGGGTTGCCAAAGTGGACATCGGAGCCGACGAATATATGCCTTCGGATGGCGTTCCTCCGGAAACAGCCATTACAGCCGGCCCGGGCGGTACGATTACGGTCCGTGATGTCACCTTCACTTTTTCAGGTTTGGATAATCTCAGCCCTGTAAGCCATCTGCTTTATTCCACTTACCTTGAAGGCCATGAAGCCGTCTGGTCGGAGTTTAGCTCTGCCACGAGCATAACCTACTCCCATCTCCCGGATGGGGCCTACACGTTTCATGTCGTGGCGAAAGACGAAGCTGGGAACGAGGATCCTTCTCCGGCAACAAGGACGTTCACGGTCAACTATATCCCCCCTGATACAACTCCACCTCTGCCTGATCCGATGGCCTGGGTGACCCCGCCTTATCAGACCGGGATGAGTTCAATCGCAATGGTGGCTGCCACGGCGACGGACACGGAGAGCCCTCCTGTATCCTACTACTTTGATTTTGTGGATAGCCCGACCGGAGGCACTGGAGGAGCGGATTCTGTATGGCAGGCTGATCCTTATTACGCCAACTCCGGACTTCAAGCTAATCATCAGTATGGCTATCGCGTGAAGGCAAGGGATGGTGCGAACAACGAGACGGGTTATTCCTCTCCGGTTCGGTATGCTTATACGGCCATTGAGGCTCCCTCAGGGGTCACCCTGGGAACAGTGACCTCCACGAGCATCCAGGTCCAATCGAGCAATACCCCGTCGGGATTGAGCAGGGGGAGCTCAGGTCTCTTCATTGAGAACATGACCAATGGAACCGGCTCCGGGCCGAAGCAGGACAACAGCTTCTGGACGAGCAGTTCCCTTTCCCCCAATACGAACCACAGCTTCAGGGCCAAGGCAAGAAATGGAGACACCGTGGAGACGGGTTACTCTCCGATCCTTTCCAAATACACCCTCGCCAGCGCACCGGCCGCTTCCTCCTTTACGGATGTGACGAAGATCTCCCTTCGCGTCAACTGGGCAGCCAACGGCAATCCTCCGGGAACAGAGTACTTCTGTGAAAACACGACGACAGGCGCCTCTTTGGACTGGACCAGCGCAACCTCCTGGGAGAACACGGGTTTGACCTGTGGCACTTCATACAACTTCAGAGTAAAGGCCAGAAATGGAGAGGGGCTGGAGACGGACTGGACCTATTTTGCTGCTCAATCGACAGTGAGTTGTGATTTTACTGCTCCTGATCCGCCAATCGGCCTCGCTTCAACCCCCAGCGGCTGGACGAATGTGAACGCATTTGGAGCTTCGTGGACGAATCCATCGGATCTTTCAGGGATCGTCGCGGCATGGTATAAGATCGGTTCTCCCCCGGTGTCATCCACGGATGGGACTCGAATTCCGGGGGAGGGCATCAACTCATTAAGCGGCCTTGCGGTGGCAACAGAAGGGGAAACGTCCCTTCACGTGTGGCTCGAGGATGGGGCAGGAAATAAGGATCATGCTCGCAGGGCGCAGGTCACATTGAGATACGATGCAACCCCTCCCACTGCCGGGACCATTACCATCAATGGTGG
>Ga0315282_10009695_pt1 | contig 15267 bp, 16 predicted proteins | sample YL17G07_20_MG_FD_203693 | JGI IMG/M metagenome (GOLD analysis project Ga0315282, IMG submission 203693) | Sediment microbial communities from Yellowstone Lake, YNP, Wyoming, USA - YL17G07_20 | ecosystem: Environmental > Aquatic > Freshwater > Lake > Sediment | place: USA: Wyoming | collected... | reverse complement strand
CTCAGGTTAATATGAAATAGAGCCTATCTAGGCAGCTTAACCAAGAGCTCAAGGAGCTGTTCGAGGGCGATTGCGACGGCAAACCTTCAAGAAATGGGTTTTCAGGGCTTTTGTGGATATTTACCCCATTTCCTTCCAGCCTTAATCATGTTTAAAAGGTTCTCACAGAATCTGGTTTCGATCGACTTGGACTTTGGTATACCCGTGTACTCCAATATGAGTCCACCATCCACCCCGGCTTGTTCTATGGTCTCTCTACACCTCTGCTCAACTAATTCCTTGCTGCCCATCTCCAGATCACCTGTCTGGATGTTTCCCAGAAAACAAAATTTATGACCTACACGCCTCTTGGCATCGACAAGATCGATATCGCCTGAGCTCCAAGTTTCAGAAGAAGATTCCAAGGGATGAAGACCATCTGTACCCATTTCAGCGAACTTCTCCAGAAGAGCGTTAACTTTTCCATGACAGTGAATGATCACCAGCTGACCATACTCGTGGATGAGCTTTATGAGCTGCTGGTCATAAGCTACTACCAGACTGTCGAAGAAACGTGGGGCCACGAAGGTGGTACAAACATATTCTGGGCCCGTAATCTGGAAAGGCCCAACACCACTTTTCAAGAGGGATTCAACATAGTCCATGATTCTGATATGTAAGGCATCGAGTAAATCTCTTATCAGATCGGGTTTCCTGTGAATCCATTGGTAGAACTTATCAAGCTTGAAAAGCTCTCCCAAGATACATATGGCATCTGCAAAGTCGCACATCACAACCCCCATATCTCCCAGAATTTTAACCTCATCTAAGAAGGCTTTGGGATCTGGATGACAGGCCTCATAGGGAATGGATAGGAACTTCTCTACATCTTCCTCATTCTCGATATAACCCTTTATACACATGGGATCGAGTAAGGTCTTTGTCGCTATCTGTTTGGAAACCAAGGGTCCCTTAGGGGTTTCCAAGATAGACTCGTAAATCACATGATCAGGAAAAACAGCATTTCTGGTAGTCACTTTGGCTTTCTTTGAATCCGAATAGAATATCCCGTTGGTCGGTACACCTACACGATATACGCCGTCTGAGATTCTTGTGAGAGTCTCATAGAAATCCTGAGGCAGAAAATTTAGAGCTTTGTAGAATACCGGTGAAACCGGTACTGTGTCAGATTCCTCCAATAAGAGGGCTGCCATGATCCTCTCTCTAGGGGTCATTGGCCTATTTCCTTTCCGAACTCAGGTATGACCACTGTCCTTCCCTTCTGAATGGCCACAGATGAGGGTATTATTTGTTTCGTCGGACAACGGTCGATATCTCAACGCTTTGGACTTTTATTAAACCAACCCACAAAAAAAGAGGGTTTCGCAGGAAATTGCACCGTCTCATCAGGGATGTTACCTCTCTGCCTCAACAGTAGTGCTTATTATATGGGAAGGCCAAGACTATCATGGCCATCGGGAAGGTGAGCAGGAAAATTAGTGCCCTCAGTTCGTTATCAGGCAACTCTAACCCTCTAGCCTTTTTATCGTCCTGAGACATGTTACTTACCTTTCTCCCGTAACTATTTCAGAACATAACGCTCCTAAACTGAAAACGAGGCCATTGGGGATATAGCTTAGATTCTATCTTGCTTTTTATGTCGAAATAAATTGTATTCGGACCAAAGAAAACCCTAGAATTATCCTTGATAAACTTTTCAAGTTCTTGCTCGTTATCGAATTCTACTTCGACATATTTTATCCCATTTGTAAAGAACGCCGATTTCATATTATTCCCAACCATTTTACCTTCTGGGTAATATATGCCTCGAACGCCATTAATTAATGGCAATCCTCGCTTTCAAGGTTAATGGTCAAGAATCTTTGAATTCGCTCAGTCTTGCCCTCTTTTTATCATTATAAGCCGTTTATCTGTAAGAATCATAATAAACTGTATAACCTGAATATGGATCAGTAGAAAACCTTAGATCGTCTCTAACCGTCCAGTAGAATGATCGGCTTCCTCATGAAACTCGAACTGCGGCTTGAGGTGGCTCGCAAATACAAGAGCCCAGCTCAACGCGCTCGCGTTTTGACTCAGGCTTGGATTGGTGAAAATATGTACTGTCCTTCCTGTAAGGCTGAGCGAATTGAACAAGCTGTCGAGGGTGAAAAGGTCATTGACTTTGTCTGCCCGGATTGTTACGAGCCTTTTCAACTCAAGAGCAAGAAGGGCAAATTCCATGGTAGAGTGGTTGATGCTGCTTACAAACCCATGATAGATGCCATCGAGCATGGAAACGTACCCAGTTTCTTCTTCCTCAACTATTCCTCGGAATTATGGAGGGTCAGAGATCTATTTTTAGTTCCCAGGTATTTCATATCTCTGTCAGCTATAGAGCGACGCAAGAAACTACGGCCTTCTGCGAGACGCGCGGGTTGGCAGGGATGTAATATCCTCTTGGACCGTTTACCTCAGGAGGCTCGCATATACGTGGTCTCCGAATACGAAGCCATCCCTTCGAACGATGTGAGGAATCGGTGGCGTCAATTCTCATTCCTCAAGCAAGCATCTTCTTCCTCGAGGGGATGGACAACCGATGTTCTCGCCTGTGTCCGGAAACTTGGTCAAGAGACATTCACGCTATCGGATGTATACGGCTTCGAAGACTGCCTTTCAGGACTGCACCCACTGAATAAGAATGTACGCCCGAAGATCCGCCAACAACTACAGGTATTAAGGGACCATGGAATCATCAAGTTCCTTGGAAATGGTAAATATACTGTAACCATTCCTAGTCAATCTTGAAACGCCTGCGCGAGGAGCTGGAGCGATCCAAGTCCGCTGTAGGTAGCCACAAGCTTGTCGACTATCATGTCCTGACCCGGTGTCGAAGGCGATGGCATCTCCCTCTGAGCAACTTGGTGACAAGTATGTCAGATTGGCGATCTCATTATGTTCAGCAGCGACCCTCCCGATAAGGGAAAGGATTTATAGGTTGGTGGCGATAAACCCACTAGGGTGGGCTCATGGCTCGCTCGTTAGTCGTCGATGAAGATTTCCTGTGGTATGTAGGGCATCCGAAGGCCTTCGAGGTGTATAGGGGAAAGCACGTGGCAATCTGGAAAAAGCGCGTAGTTGGATACGGGGATTCCGCAAAGGAAGCCTATGAGAAGGCCAAGAAAAAACGTCCTAAGTCCAGGCCTACCCTGGCTTTCATACCTAGAGAGGAAGAACTCATCCTTTGAAATATTTTTTCTTTCCATACAAGCACGTGCGTTCGGATATCTTTGGCAAGGTTTCAATACCGGTGGCTAAGATAGTATTACAGGGTGTGGACGAGATCGGCGTCGATGTGATCGTGGATAGCGGGGCCGTGGTCTCTATATTTCCTAGGAGCCTCTGCGATCTCCTGGGATTGAACTTCGAGAAGGGAGTGGACACGAGTGTTAGAACGGCCACAGGGGAGAAAATCGACATCAGGATTCACAGGGTAAAGATGCGGATAGGGAACTTCGACTTCGATGCGAGGACGGCTTTCACAGAGAATGAAAACATCCCATACGTGTTAGGCAGATTAGACATATTCGACAAATTCGAAATAAAGTTTGAAAGAGACGGCACGAGGTTCCTAAAGCTGTAGAAATGTGCAGAGGCATTAAACACGTTAGGCAAGATATGGATCTCGTTAAAAACTCAAGCAGATTTTAATGCGCGCTAAAGCTAGCTAATGCCCATATAAATTCAACGCCTTTTCCAAATGCTCTTCATTGGAGCTTGAACCAAGGTAGAGAATTCTCGTGGCTAGGGTTGGGACTGTTTTGAGAGATTGATGAGGTTGATTGTCAAGGGACAAGAGGTTGTGGTCGCAAAGGCTCCTGAGGAACCCTGGAAGGAACTACATTTCGTTGAAAAGGTCACCATCACCGATTATCTCGAACAAGGTCGATCAGAAGAGGCTGGCCTGCTTCTAGAAGATGGCCTTCGCCTCTCATGTCCTCAACTGGTATCTAGGATATGAAAATTGCTCTGTAGATTTTGAACCAGAAAACATAGATGGAAGCCGTTTTTGGATGAAGCATTTCAAACCGATTTGCTACACTCTGGTTCGAAATTTGTTAATTAACATACAAATTATCTCAAGCATCCGCGTTGGGATCGAAGCCCTTAACCTGCCGTATCACTTTGACCAAGTCACCTACGCTGGCATCGATGATCTGCCTTCCCTTTTCCGCGGTTGCATTCTGAGGTCTGCCTATGTAACCTTTGGGCACTCGCCTTATCCAATCGACCCTGTAAGTGGCATCGACGGCCCTGTCCTTCACTGGTCCGTCCTCCTCGATCCTTTCGATCCTTACGAAGCTAGGCACGATGGCCATGGCCAGGGAGGTCTCGTACTCGCACGCATGGCCTATGGGAGTGTGGATCAGCTCCTCCCTTCTCGCCACTCCGAGTTGACTGCACGAGATCCAGAATACCGCGTAGCCTATCCCCTCACCTCTGGTCCTTCTCTCCAAGAGCTCGGCCTCGACCATATCCGCCGTGGTCTCGGATCCGCCATGTCCTATGAGCAGGATGATCCTATTGAAGCCATTTCGCGCGCACTCCTCGCAGATCGCGTGATAAAGGTCGACCACGGTCCTCGGTGGGATCGATATCGTCGCCGGATAGCATTTCATCTCGTCGTTTATGTTGTAGTATATCGGGGGCAGGACGACCGCGGGCTCGATCTCCGCAGCCCTAACTGCGATTGCGTCAGCGGCAAATGCGTCGATGCCGGTCGGCAGATGAGGACCATGCCACTCCACGCACCCGATGGGGAGTATTGCCACCTCGGTCCTCTTGGACAATTCCTTAAGATCCGAACCCGTTAGTTCTTGCCACCTTACGCTCATGACATTTGTGACAAAACCGAGGCGTATAACTGTTCTGATATCTGAGAGCTCAGTAACGATCCAACTGATAGCTTAGAGCATCTTGTCCTCGTCCACTGTGGATCAGAACGGCATGTAGAACCCGTTCCCCTCAACAACCAATAACTCATTCCTCTCGTCTTTCAGGTTCATGTGTGAAAAGCAAGATCAGCGGGATGGCATTTTAAAAGTTGAAGCCTCTCTCTTTCTGCCTCACATTCCCCATCTTTTGATAACCCGTTAGGGTTCTCTCCTTTACTAAAGTGATCACTATACGTGATTCATCTATCTGGCTGAGGGATGCCCTTCCTCTTGAGGCTCTTCCAGAGGTTGATTTTGCGATAGTGGGCCTCGCTTAGGCTTCTGAGATACGTCCTCCATTCATCCTCTTTGATCAATCTCTTGACAATGAGCGTGCATTTTACTGCTTGATCATAGGAATAATCCTTCTTCTCCTCTATCAATTTGTCAGTCAAGGACTTTAGTTCCTTTACCGCCCTTTCTGGATCAGACTTCGAAAGGTGCTCTAGGAGCTTTATCCTAGACTCGGGATCAAGCAGGTGACTGTTCTTACCCTCCAAAACTGTGTACAACAGCTTTGGTTCATTAAGTGCTATTCCTACCTCCACGCATAGCGCATATTCGCTCAATCGATAGGAAACTCTGAAAAGGCCTCTCGCGAGATCTCCGTAATCGCTAGGCCTGTTGCGCCTCAGCGAGTCGAATATCTTGCGAAGGAGTATGGATAACCCACACCCGTCGTTCAGCCACCTCTGTGGCGTCCCTCCCCGATTTTGAATCACGGTCCTGAATATGTCGACCACCTCTTTGTAGTCCCCTTTCCCGTGATAGTGATCAGCAAGGCAGTGGTAGTAGCGCCTCTCCCTAGCGAATTCGAGAGCTTCCTTCTCATCTATCTTCAGGTACAGGTCGAATCGCTCCTCCTCGTTCAATCCAGCTATTTTTGTATCCCTGATTATGATCCTCGCCTCATCGATTCCACCCGAGTTGATGAGGAACTCAACGTAGAGAGCTTCATCATATTCAGCTAACAGTTCCTTCACACCCTTTTGGGCTGACGGTAGTTTTGAGAGGGCCTTCGCATTTTCCGGGATCGCGATACGAGCCATGAATGTTTCGAGCATGTCATACTCATCGTTCTTCTTAAGGTCGACGAGCCTCCTGAAGTCGCCTTCGTTAATTGGTTTCCTCACCAATGCATCACAGAGACTCTCAAAGACGGCCTCGCCGAATGTTGAGTCAGAGTAATCGTCGTAGAAGTACCCGTAGTCTTCACTGTTCTTTACCAGGAACTCGAGCGCGAAGAAAATCAGATCCTTGCTCATGTAATTCTGGTTCGACTTCACCAGATCTGCAAACGACTGCACGAACCCACCCGCATATTCCTCTCCCCTCTCCAGCATCCTGAGCATGCTCTTCACCCTTTTCTCAACTAAGGCGATGAGTTTCGGATCGTGCTGTCTCTTCCCCTCACCCTCCTGTTCTATTCTCAACGCATTCGCTACTTTGGGCAGTAACATGGGATCATCTTCTATCAGCTTCTCAAGTGCTTTGAGTAGTTCGAACTTCCCTGCCGCGTTAATCTCCTGAAGAGCTTTGTCGCCATCTGCGCAATGACCCTTCAGATAGTAAAGGGCAAGTGCAACACCGTGCTTGCAGTCGTATCCTACGGGACAACTGCATTCGCTACTGACACCGTTCACCAGATCTACCTTTGTTTTATACCGTGATGTTCCCAGTACCTCTCCATATACTATAGCTCTGAATTTAATCGCCTCTAAGACGCGCCCATTGTGAAAGTATTCCTCTCCCCTTCGGAAGGTCTCCGTGCCAAAAGCATGCTCTATCTGGTCTTTGGTTAGCCTCAGCGAATTCATGCTTGGTTGGTTGAATTGATGTTTGTATATTAGCCTGACGCTCCTGTCAGCGCAGAATCGCGTAGCGGAAGTATTGTGACACCAGGATAAACTTCAATAGTTGAAAGACGGCGAACAGATAAAGTCCAAAGAGTAGTAATCCTCTGCCTAAAAAACTTAAACCTGCTTAGCAATGAGGCAATGAAAATTGCGTTGAAGGACAATACCGATAGAACCAACGCGCAAGCTGAAAGTGATGAGATTGCAGGCAGTTAATATTGGCTATATAGTGCCTTTTCAATTCCCCCAGCTTCGCCGCATCACAATCCTCCCTTTGGGGCGATCACAAGATTGGATAACTACATTAAAACTGAAAGCCTTTCGATAATAAAATATCTGACTAACCCACTGAGGTTGAAAGATATAGAGTTCTCGGGTAAAGGTTGGGACTGTTTTGAGAGGTCGGTGAGGCTGAAGGTCAACGGGCAGGAGGTGGTGGTCGCGAGGGCCCCTGAGGAGCCCTAGAAGGAGCTGCATTGGGTGGGAAAGGTCGCCATCACCGATTATCTCGAACAAGAGCGATTAGAGGAGGGCAGGCAGCAGAGGCTGGCCTGCTTCCAGAGGATGGCCTTCGCCTCCTATGTCCTCAACTGGTATCTGGGCCCGCAGCAGGGCGATGCCCCCTGCGACAAGTCGAGCTGGCATCTGGTCGTCGATTACAGGGGCTATAAATTCTGGATAAGCGACTGTCCGGGGAGGGGAGAGATTCACATCCACGCCCTCCCCGATGCGGAAACGCCAGCGGAGGTTGCAAGAGAGCTGGAGCAGATCATAGCATTCCTGCTGGAGGATGTCGACGGTCTCACCGGGTCGATAGTCGATTTACTATAATTCTGGCTAGAACGAATAACGAAGGCGTACAGCACCTTCTAAAGTATTTCTCGATAGGGTAGGATAATTCTAGCGCTTTTTCAAGTCTCCTAGCTTCGTCGTGCGATCCAATTTCCAGAGGCGGGGCACGAAGTCCTTGCAGGCCTCCTCCCAGGGCGCCTCTATCTCCTTGCGGTGCTCCTCGCACCAGTAGAATTGAGGATTCAGGTGCTGGCAGTCTCGGCAGTCCATCTTATTCATTCTTCCACGACCCCATACTTGATTAAGCCTCTATTACTCACTCATCGTTCTCTCCAATCTGTTCAGCAATTTCCTTTCCCTGGGCGAAAGGCTTTGCTTGAACTCCCTTAGAGATTTCAATATGCCGCTTTTCACTCCCCTAATTCGCCAACCCTTTAATGAACCATACGTTTTTCTGAACTTCAAGTAAAGTTCACGCGCTTTTTCCTCTTGCCCTGCTTCAAGTGCTTGGAGCATGAGCTTGTAGATAGAGGGAACCCATAGTTCATACATCTCAATTGCAAAATAAGGGTCTCGATACACCCTGGCTAGAGCATCCTCGAAATCGCCAACAGCCTCCTCGATCCTTCCCAACCTAAGCATGATCTTCCCCTCCTCGAAGAGGGCCTCAGCTTGAAAATTAGGAATAGATCCCCCGATGTGCAACTTCCTCATCATCTCATCCTGTTCTTTAACCACGTTTTCCAAGATGGATAGCGCAGGCTCGATGCGGTTCATCATTGCCAGACAGCGTGCTTTGTAAATGGGCGCCCATTCCTCGTGGGGAAAGATCTGTAAGACCTTGTCGAAACAGACGAGCGCCTCCTCCGGTTTTCCGATGCTTAGAAGCGCTTTGCCTTTTTCCGACCAGGCATATCAGGAACCCTCCTTAATTTCGATAGCTCTATCGTAGCACTTCAAAGCCTCATTGTTCCGACCGACTTTGAGAATTGTTCTAACTTCCTAAAGAGATGAGAGTAAGGAAAATACTAATTTAGTAAGTTAATTAAGTAAGTGATGATTCCCCCAGGTAGTAAATATATCGAATAGTCACAGAACAACTCCTACCCTTCAGTTTCTACGTAGTTTCTCTGAGTAATATGCTTGCTTCGAGGCTGGCGTGGTTACCCACGTTGAGAAGAAGGCATTCTATCTCTCCCAGATGCCCTTAGTAAGTGTGCAGGCTGGACCATGCGGTAAATGTCCCTACCACCAAAGATAGAAGACAGACTTGATGTGTGTATAATAACCCCTTTTAGGCTTCAGTCAATGATACTCAGAAGGGCGGGAGGACAATCGTATGGAAAGCGATCTAGAGGCGAAGGAAAGACGCTTGAGGTATTTGACACTCATAATAATGTGCCTGAAGACTCATTAAAGGAGTTAGATTATAGGATTGGAGTCTAGGATTATAGAGGTGCTCTTCTTAATGCGATGTCAGAATATGTTGAGTGTTAAACCACACGAAGTAAGCAAAGGAATAAGCCTTAGAATGCCATTGCGACATGAAATGTATAGGAAAGAGAGGACCCAAGTTATATTGTTGACATATCTTACTAGATTTAGTATAAGAAACGTAGATACTTACTATTACATTTAAGTTAATAATAAAATTTTTGTCTTCGTATGATAAGTTTGAAGACTGTAAAGGTCCTAATCCAACTGGTAGACAGAGAGCCTATGGACTCAGTAATAGAGAGGGCTCTCAAGGCATTAGAAGGGGTAAGTAAGGCTTGAGGGATTTAGTAACTGAGGCAATAGAACACGCTAAGGAACATTTCAAGGATGACGCAGATAGTATGAAGCATAGTGCTCTTTCTTACTTGGGTAGTGAAATCGTCCATTTGAGATATAAGGGGTTTAATCTGGCTACATACCATGAAAGTGGTAGATTGAAGGTATACAAGATTGTCCCCTGGACTAAAATAGCAGATATGAGCGATGATGACTGGCTAGGGGATAAAGGTAGGGCTTTTATAAAGAAATTAGAGGAAAAGAAAGAGCCAGATATAACCCTAGAGGCAAAGGAAGACGACTCAGACGGAGAGGACAAGATAGACGAAGATGCTGAGGACATTCTAGAGCTAGGCGAGGACGTTAGGGAGGACTTTCTACTATAAGGTGAGATCATGACCGAAGGGAGGGAGATAGAGGATACGAGTAAGCCAGGGAATAAGGAAGGACTTAGACAAGAGGCCATGCAAATACCATAGCTTGGTATATTTGATACCGATCTTTGGTATTTATGTCCATTGATTCTAGTTGGACGTAAATGTCGATCTACCACGTTTGACCCTGCACACATTATGTTGATCGCACTTCATCTTACAGGCTTTCTTCAGCGAGGGCACTCCCTGTCGTCGTTCCTAACGCGATTCCTTTGACCTAGAACGGATGGAAGAACTGTAGGACGCCAATTCCCCCGCCTATGAGTATCGACAGTGTCGTCCCGGTGAGGAAGCCTGTGGCCATCGGCACGCCATAGTTCTCGTATGCCTTGCTTCCACCGACTCTCAGGGTTGCGGTCTTCGCGATCCAGGCCACCAGGAAAGGCAGCCATATGCCCTCCAGTAGGGGATGGACCGAAGTTGCCAAGATATAACCGGCAGGATCTACCGGCCACCACAGAAAACGCGCATGCATGAAAGAGAGCAAACCCACGATCACTATCCCAAGCAGGGCATAGGGGATCCAAGGCGGGGCCGTCGGCCTACTCCCGGTCTCCACCCTCGAGAGGAGGCCGTTGATGGCACCCTGCCAGTTCTGTTCGCTGGTCCTTCCAAGTCCAAGGGTGCTGATCATCCATATTGTGGCTATGATCGATACAAGGGGAAGGAGTACTGCAGTCACTGCCTGGATCATGAAAACGTTCCTGTTGCTCACGCCCGACATGCCTGCCATCCTATAGGCTGCGAAGGACGAGAATAGGGCTCCACCCCATCCCATCTCCGGATAATCTGCGCCGAATTCACTCGCTACCCATATGGACGCCGTCCACTCCGGCGTGCGGCTCGCGGGTATGGTTGGCCACATCAGCCCTTGGTACAGGAACTGTGACCAACTGTCGCCATCGCTCACCGCGAATCCGACGAGCCCATAGATGCGAGTTGTGGACCAATAGACCAGGAACAGAGTTAGGGGCATGAGTATGGCTCCGAGCAAGCTGAAGCCCGAGGCCAGCCAGAAGGTGATGAAGATGACCAGAGATGCGATCATCATCAGGTACGCCGACCTATACGACATCGGCTCGTCCTTTTCCATATCCCTTATGCGCTGAGAATCCAGCCTTCCGAGCGCAGCCCTGACGGTATCGACTATGTAGTGCCGGCTCTCTATCAACATGAATATCGATAGGCCTACGATCCCCCCTAGCTGACCGGTTGCATTCCATTTGAATGGATCGCTTCCCTGCAATCCTATCGGTGGACTACATCCGAACCTCCCGCATCCGTTCACGCCCGTTATGCCGGTGTAGTATCCGAATACGTAGGCCACTTGCGTCCCTATTATTATCAGACCAAAATAGCAAATGAGGGTGCTTAGGAGTATGTTCGCCGGTGCCAGAAAACCTATGGCGGCAGTTGGAGGATATTTGCCATACGTGATCAGTCCCGCAATTCCCGCCAAGGGGGAGTCCGCGGTTATGTAGGCGCCACCGTGGCTGCAGGTATTAATTCGCCAACCGTAGATGTCCGGGAACCAGGGGAAGACGTAGGTCATGAATATAGGCATCTGCACGGCAAAGCCCAGCAGGAGGCCAACTGAGAACAACTTGGTCCACAGCGGCCTTTTTTCTCCGCCCCCCAGCCCTTTCACAAGCTCATGGGCGACCATCGTCTGCGGGAAAGGAACCCTCTCAATGTCGGTCCACCTCTTGCGGAAGATGACCGAAAGGGAGATCGCGAAGAGGGCGGGCAAAGTAGTTATCAGCCACCACCATACTATCATCGGAGCATACTCGCCCCAAGGCACTGGATAGCCTCCAGCTATGAATTTTCTTGCGACATCGACCGATGGAGCCATGAACGTTGGGACATAATTATAGGATGTAATGGGGAACGAGTTCCTCTCCCCGATGATCCCGATTATATTTTCGTGAGGGGCTGACTCGTTGTTATAGAACATGGCTGCTATGGTGAATGCGTAAAGGTAAGTCAAACTGCTAAAGTTGATCCTCTGCCTCAAAGGCTTGAACCTGCCGAGCATTGAAGCGATGAAGAGGGCGTTAAAGGGCAATACCGACAGAACCAAAGCGCAGGCCGAAAGCGAGAGATTGTACAGTACGGCCATAGTGAACTTTGGCTGCAGAAGGGTCCAAGCTGACCCAACGATCCCGAACAGCACGCACCCCACAACTGTTAGAAGTATGGGAGGTTTTCCCCCTACCTTAGCCTCTGTCATGATCAGTTCATCTCGCCTCGCGGCCTCGTTCCATTTATAAGACTTTTATGCGTCAGATCATCATAATGCATCGAGCATCAATTAGTGTTAAATAGGTTTCATCTCCGTCCCGACTAAAAGTTTTATTTTGCTGCTAAATACCACCGAGTCGTTTTTTTCACGGGAGAACCATCGATAGATATTGAGTTTAAATATAAATAATTTGCAAAGCACTATCAACCGTCTTCGAGATCGTCCTCGCATCCAGTCTCTTAACGCCCTCATGATCTGCCAATTCATCCGCGATATCGGTAGTTATCAGCTCGAGCTTGACCTCTATCGGGATAGGAATGACGTAGGGCTTGATATCTGTGCAACGTCTTATAGCCCTCTGCGCAGCATCCCGTATTAGGAGACCGGCTTTCCACGGGTGCATGCAACGTGCTTGGAAACGTCCCAGACCTTGCTTCACTGGCACCGTCTCGACATCACCAAGTAAGCTATGTGCTTCTCGTGTAACCGCCTCGTCACCGGTAACGAGGACGACCGGGACTTTGAAATGACCCGCTATGATGGCCGTCTGTCCGAGTTCCCCCATCTTGCGACCGTTGATATAGTAGTTCAACCAAGAGTCCGACCACGTATGGTCAAGAAAGGCGTTCAGAGTGCCAGCCATAGCATGATAGCCTATCGTGAACATGGCTTTGAACGTCTCATCCAATCCCGGGAAGACATGCTTGCTACTCCTAGGGCTCTCTATGATTGCCTTCTCGTGCAGCTCTTCGGCCAATAAGTTATGTCCTTCGCTGTGTCCGTCGTTGACCACGATCTCAGTTGCACCAGCATCCAAAGCACCTTGAATTGCAGCATTTACATCCTGTGTCAGAAGTTTCCTAGCATTTTGATATTCTGCACTGCGCTGATCCCAGATTGCTTTCGATCTGATTCCACTTACCCCTTCCATATCTGTTTCGATGTAGACTTTCATAGCTAAACGCCCCTCGTGGAGCAGATTTAACAGCTCTCTAGGTATATAATCATTAGGAGCAAACTTTAGATCTTTCCTAACCATCCATTAGAATTGTCAACGTAAATATGAAACTCGAACTTACTCGATTTGGCTCATAAATACAAGAATCCAGCACAACGCGCTCGCGTTTTGACTCAAGCTTGGATTAGCGAAAATATGTATTGTCCTTCCTGTAAGGCTGAGCGAAACGAACAGGTCCCCGAAGATGAGAAGGTCATTGACTTCGTCTGCCCCAATTGTTACGAGCTGGGCTGTCGACGATCCCCGCTTCCAGAAGTGGTTGGACCACTGTGACCATATCGTGAAGCTCGTGGGCACGGACCACGTCGGCTGGGGTTCTGATGGCTACGGCACGATGATACATACTCCCCTGAGCTGTGGAAGATCGCCGCAGGCCTCATGGGGAGAGGCTACTCAAAGCAAGATATCAAGAAGATCCTGGGTGAGAACTATCTCAGGGTATTCAAAACTGTTGTGGGTTGATCACCTAGACTACATTGGAGATTCTAACTAGAACCCCTAGGGGGGATTCTGCAAGAATCCCGTGTTGGAATGAGTAAGAGTTATCGGTCAACGTTTTAGTAGGCCCTAAACGCCCTTATACTCAAATAACATCAATGGTAGCTTGTGGGGATGATTGAAGGCCTATATAATGACGGGTCTGGTGGTCTTGATCACCATGCCACCAATCGACTATTTACAAGTAAATCTATCCATACATACTTGAAATTGCAGATCTGTTATACTTATGTGAAATATTTCCACGTAGTAATTTACCAAATTCTTTGAATCCATATTTCTCTGGGTCAAGATCTTCGATTCTTTTTGCATCCTCAATCATTCTGAGCATTCTATGAGAATATTCCGCAACTGGCCTACCGAAATCCGTTAATCGAATTTGCATTCTTATAGAGCCTTTCTCTGCATAGGAATGACCCGTTCTTATCAGATAACCTTTATTCATCAGATAATATACCACCGTGGATACGTAACGCGGGTCTCGCTTTATCCCTTTCTCCTTAGCGATTTTTCCAGGGTCTGATGAGCCTTTCTCTAGAGCCGATAAAACCTTTCTCGTTATTTCCGGTTGTCTATGCCCACGATGATCGACGTAGACTGGAACATCACCCTTCCATCTGGGATTAATGGTAAATCTGGGAGGTACGTAACCTCTCTCCACATCTATAATTCCTGTTTCCTCTAACCTGGCCAATGCGTGGAAAACAAGACAGCTGTATCTGTCATACATCCTTCTGTTTTTTGCACGATTTACCTCCTTTCCTTCGAGCAAAACTGTCATATGATTTTTTATGTCAAGAGGCCTAAGTGGTCCGGGGTTTCCATACAGACAATCCAAAACAATATGTGTCGCTGTTGTTGCTCTGATATTTCCTCTTCCCCTTGCAGTTTCACCTGCTGCTGTACCATAAATTCTTCTTAAATCCATTCCACCAAGTTTTTCCGACAGTAAAAGAAAATCTGCAGCCAACTTCTTTCCTACTCTTTCTCCGATCTCACCTGACTTATAGATATCGGTATGACTTGACTTTCCTCTTTCGAGGCTGGGCAAGAAGATTCTCCGCATGCTTACAAAATTATCGTCTGCGAGGAACTCCAGATGATCCTTTACCGTACCTGAGTTAGGAACTGGGGTATTTTTTCCAACAAATTTTAAAATTCTGGAAATAACGTCACTGGAAGTTTCATATCTGGTTGAAACGCAAAGCATCACTAATATCTTATATAAGGTGCTGGAGCAAGATGAACATTGTGATAACATCCTCTGTTGCTTTCTTGTTAGCATTTGAGAACCTCCTTGGGACACATCTGGTCGATCATGCTGTTGAGGTACCAAATTGCTCTTTAGCTTTTAAGATTAACTCGTCAAAAGAGCCCCTTCGATAAGGAAGGGAGGAGGGTAGGTTATAGTCAGTAACATAAGTTTTAAAAATAACCTGCATGGGTATCCTGTACGGTATCATGACGGGCATCACTTTGGAGGAGCTGAGGAGCGCCTATGAGCGGGAGGGGGACCAGAAGGTGAAGGAGAGGATGAGGCTGATCTCAGCGGTGATGGAGGGCCACTCTGCGAGAGAGGTGGCGGAGATGATGATGGTCTCCGAGTCGAAGGTCAACTACTGGAAGAGGAGGTTCAGGGAGGAGGGGCTTGAGGGCTTGAGGGAGAGGCCCCGCTCGG
>Ga0315282_10009694_pt1 | contig 15267 bp, 17 predicted proteins | sample YL17G07_20_MG_FD_203693 | JGI IMG/M metagenome (GOLD analysis project Ga0315282, IMG submission 203693) | Sediment microbial communities from Yellowstone Lake, YNP, Wyoming, USA - YL17G07_20 | ecosystem: Environmental > Aquatic > Freshwater > Lake > Sediment | place: USA: Wyoming | collected... | reverse complement strand
CTGGCTTCCGCGTAAGAAAAACGATCGTCCTTCACCCCATGCGCCACCGACAGCAGCAGAGACGCCAAAGGAGGACACCGAACAACTCATCAATCGAGAATCTGAGAATAACTTATTACACAGTCTCTCGTGCAAAGAAGGTAAGCAAAGAAAACACGCCGAAATCGTCACGAAGTGATCCCTTCGGGAAAACGCCCGCGTGCGTAAGAACCTTTGGGAGCGTCCATCGCACCAATCCGCGGTCGATTTCGGTCTGTCCATGCGCAAATGAACAAAGCAAATCTCCTAAAGAAAGATCATCTATCTGTCCGGAGTGAGAGATCACGTCCATCAAAAGTTATTTCTGAAAGCTCACCGCCCGAGGAAAACTGAAAACCCAGAACAAATGGGAGAGACCGCTCAGGGAAGCCCACAGAACTCAAGATAGCTCTGTCAATCGAGAACTGAAGATCTCGAAATTCTACCACATGGCGATCTTCTTCCCTGAACGAGCGAATCCAGGTTTGACGCGCGAATGTTGTATACCACTGCGCTGCGTCTGTTTGAAGAGCTTTAACAACAAACTCATCGGTCGGGTTCTCGTACGTTGTAAAAGAAAGGCTGTCGGCGTTGCTAGAGACAGAGAAGAAAGTCTGCATTACGCCATCTTTCGTCTGAGCTAAACCCATCCAGTGGAAGATACTCAAGGGCTGTGGAAGGGCAGAAATTTTCGTCGCCATGATATTCTTATCGCGCAACGCTACCTCCACACGTTTGTATGCGAGAGTGTGACTTATCATTTTTAAAGATAAGTAGAGAAGAACAAGGATGCCACCCCCGAAAACAGCTAGCTTCCGATGCTTGGAGAAGATCTTCCCGAAAAGCAGAGGTAGACCAAGAAGAGCGGTGAATATGGGGTCAATATCCATGCCATGTCTTATTCCACGCGTAGTCAAAACTTGCAAACATTGCAACCGAGAACTGGGGGCTGCGGTAGAACTCTGTTGGGGTAGTCCATCTGTATCCAGTGGTGATGTGGCCGTTGATGACATTTGTTCGGGGAAGGAATCCAAGATCATTCGGATCGAACTTCGGGCTGACAAAACCGATAGCTGTGTTGAATGTCGTATTACCCTTTTGCTTGTTCACCATGAGCCGTCCTGCGTAGCCAGTGATTGAAAACACCCTTGAGATTCGTCTCAAGTGTCTCATCCCAATGCGATTCACTCAACGAACCGATCTCACCATGGGTCCAGATGCCAGCGTTGTTCACGACGATGTCTATCTTCCCAAATTCCGAGATCGCTTTATTGACCAGTTCTTTTGCCACTCGGCCTTTTCCCACATTCCCCTGGTGGACAATAACCCTTCGATGAAGACTTCTAATGTATTCAGCGACCTCTATAGCCTTCGCACCATTGTCCACGTAGTTCAACACGATGTCGGATCCTGCCTTCGCAAAGAGAATTGCGGTTGCTGCGCCGATGCCCCGGGACCCTCCCGTGATAATGCTGACCTTGTTCTGTAATGAGATCATTGAGGTTTATCCTTTGAAAGAAAATCATGGATAAGATGATTGAGCTGGTCGAATTCAATGAGAAACGCATCGTGTCCGTCCGGCGAATCTAGTTCCACGTACTCAGCGGACCGAATGAGCGACGCGAGTTCTTTCTGCTCCTCCACAGGATAGAGCACATCTGAGCTGATTCCCACGCATAATGTTCTGGCCTTAATACTTCCTAGAACCCTCTCAAGCTCGCCCCGACCTCGTGTCACGTCGTGGAGATCCATCGCGCGAGTAATGTAGATGTATGTCGCAGCATCGAACCGATCAACCAGCTTCTTCCCTTGATACCGAAGATACTGTTCAACATCGAAGAGATTCCCGTTTTCCCCAAACGGATCCACCCACGTATTACGTGGTTGGACTGTATTTTGCTTTCGCCCAAAACGTCTTTCAAAGGAGCCTCTGCTTCGATAGGAGATGATTGCAATTACCCGGGCAAGTGCTAATCCCTTCGCAGGTTGGGTATCGTACTCCCCGCCGTTCCAAGCGGGGTCATTCAAGATTGCCAAGCGGGCAACTTCGTTTAACCCTATGCACCACGCGGAGTGTCGAGAGGCCGTACCGATCGGAATAATAGAGTCGACCATCTCGGGATACATCAGCGCCCATTCTAGGACCTGCATTCCGCCCAGGGATCCTCCACTGACTGTCACCAGGCGCCGCACACCGAGATAACTCATCAATTCGCGCTGAACCCTTACCATATCGCGGACTGTCATTTGGGGAAAATCCAGACGGTAGGGTTTCCCTGTCTTTGGATTCTTGCTCGCTGGACCTGTAGTTCCGTAGCAACTTCCCAAGAAATTTGAACACACGACGAAATACTTTTCAGTGTCAAATGCTTTGCCGGGGCCAATGACTCCATCCCACCACCCTGGCTGGGCAGATGAAAGTCCAATCTGACTAGATGAACTCCGGTGAGCTGGTGGTGCTAACCCAGCAGCATGTGCGTTGCCAGTTAGAGCGTGACAGATGAGTATAGCATTGGTCCCCTCCGAATTTAATGTGCCGTAAGTCTCGTATGAGACATCTACCGGAGCTAAATGGCCCCCCAACTCCATGAGTAGTGGATCTTGCTCATTAAACAGCTCGACTGACTGTGCTTCCACAAACCCGCCTGTGGCGGATTGCTGAGCAAGAGCTCTGGCTGCAGTCAAGGTGTCGGGCATGATGTGATAATCCTATCTTGTTTGTGAGAACTTTTCCGTGATGAGAATTCGCTGCGTTGAGTCTACTTGTCGTTATTGAGCAGTTCGCTCAGTTCTTTCGAGCGCCGCGTCGCTGTCGTAACTGCATTGATGATCATAGAACGCAAGCCGTGTGATTCCAACTCGTACACTGCGTTGATCGCAGTTCCCCCGGGCGTCGTCACATGGTCGCGCAGGATTGCCGGATGGAGCTTTGAATCCTTTACGAGCTTCGCAGACCCCAGAACAGTTTGAACTGCCAGTTTTGTGGCAACATCACGAGGCAATCCCATTTTCACGCCGCCGTCAATCAGTGCTTCAATGACCATATAGATGTAGGCCGGGCCGCTGCCGCTCAAACCTGTCACTGCATCGAGCTGATCTTCATCTACGATCACAACCTCACCGACTGCTTCAAAAATAGATATCGCAGTCCTCTGATGCTCCTCAGCTACAAAGCGACCGAAGGAGATCGCCGTTGCTCCCTCATCAACGGTGGATGCAATATTCGGCATTGCACGCACAATGGGATTGTTCCTCTTGATCCGACGCTGAATTGAATCAATTGTCACGCCTGCGGCAATTGAAACCAGGAGTTGGTTCCTGCTCAACGCCTCCTTGATTTGATCAAGAACCTTGCCAACGGCGTATGGTTTTACACACAACAAGATAATATCCGCAGCAACTGCCGCTTCGACGTTATCGAGTGTGTATTTCACCTTCCAAGTAGAACCGAGCTTCTCCAGTTTCTCCAAGTGTGTTCCACTGGCAATGATTTTCTCATTTGTCGCGAGCTTTGCCTTCAAGATTCCCCGGAGCAACGCCGTGCCTATGTTTCCAGCACCGATGATCGCGATCGAGCGGTTGAGATTGATCTTCTGACTTCGAGCAATTGATGTTTCATTCTTTGTAAGCATGCAATGTCTCCATGTTTCTTGTGCTGAAGATGGATGTCCACAACAGTGTGGCTACACAGGAACATTTTCCCTGACAGCATTTAACGCGTGGTCGAAATCCTCAGTGATGTCGTCGATGTGTTCCAGTCCGACGGACACACGAATCATATCCGGCGTCACTCCAGAGTCCTTTTGCTCGGCTTCACTTAATTGCTGGTGCGTCGTGGATGCAGGATGAATAACGAGGGTCTTGGCGTCACCGACGTTTGCCAGCAAGCTGGTCAACTCAAGATTATCGATGAGCGCTTTTCCTGCTTCCAGCCCACCGTTGATTCCGAAGACCACGATGCTGCCGTACAAACCTTTCCGCAGATACTTTTGTGCATTTCGATGAGAGGGATGATCTTCGAGTCCGGGATACCAAACCCAGGTAACCTGTGGATGTTGTTTCAACCATCGGGTGAACTTGAAAGCATTCTCACAATGGCGCTCGACCCTGAGCGAGAGGGTTTCGAGCCCTTGAAGGAAAAGAAACGAATTGAATGGACTGAGACATGGACCTATGTCGCGCAACTGTTCCACTCGAGCCCGAATGATGAACGCAATGTTCCCGAAGGGTCCGTTGCTGCCGAAGACCTCCCAGAAGTTCAAGCCATGATACCCAGGACTTGGCTCGGTAAAAATGGGGAAGTTGCAGTTTGCCCAGTTGAATTTGCCCGAGTCCACAATGACTCCGCCGATCGATGTTCCGTGTCCACCGATCCACTTCGTAGCAGAGTGAACAACGATATCTGCACCATGTTCAATCGGACGGCAGAGGTATCCACCGGCACCAAAAGTGTTATCGACAATCAGCGGAATACCATGATCGTGTGCAACTTTTGCGATTGCGACGATGTCAGGAACGTTGAGCTTCGGGTTGCCTATGGTCTCGATGTAAAGAGCTTTTGTCTTGCTGTCGATCAGTTTTCGAAAGTCCTCAGGGTCATCGCCATCAACAAACTTGACGTTGATGCCAAGCCTGGGGAGCGTGACTTTGAACTGGTTGTAGGTTCCACCGTACAAGAGGCTTGTGGAAACGATGTTCTCTCCTGCCTGAGCGATAGTGGTGATTGCAAGAAACTGTGCCGCCTGACCTGACGATGTGGCAAGTCCTGCAACACCTCCCTCAAGCGCTGCAATCCTCTCCTCAAAGACAGCGTTCGTTGGATTCATGATGCGCGTGTAGATGTTCCCGAAGTCCTTCAGTGCAAACAGGGTTGCTGCATGCTCGGCGTTGTTGAATGTGTACGATGTCGTTTGGTAGATGGGAACTGCACGAGCATTCGTCGCCGGGTCGGGCTTCTGCCCGGCATGCAATTGAAGAGTCTCAAATCGGTAATTCCGCTTTTTGCCGTTGGTGCTCATAAGAGCCTCCGTTGATCGTTGATGAGATTGACAAGCGAAGTAATTTCGTCATCGTTTTGAGTCAGTAAAAGCAAAAAACCCCTTCCGGGAAAATGCCAGAAGAGGTTTTTGAAATACATGCCTTTTCTCATCTTTCCCGAACTTTGACATCTCGGGTAGGAGTTAGCACCTGACGTCCCGCCGAGTGCAGAACCGGTTGCTAAGGCTTCGTAGGGCCTAGTCCCTCTGCCTTTCTTGATAAGAGTGCTACCCTATGCGAATCTTGTCTACGTCATAGATCTCCGCGTATGAAAAAGCCCTTCGCGATTTCTCTTGAAGGGCTTTTGTGCTGAAACACTCGCTTGCTTGATCGTCAGCGGCAGCCCTCCCGAGGAGAGTATGGAAGAGGCATACAACAAAGTGCCATGCTGCACATCATTCTGCGTCTGTGCTTAACGATATTTGCTGGTGATCGGTACATCGAATTCCTAAAATCAATATAATATCGGAACGAGCATTTGTCAAGTACTTTTTTAAGAAATTTCCGCCTGCACCAACAGAAGACTCTTGAGAGGATTAATTCACCCTTTAGAGACCGGATTGAAGGGATCCATACTTGCTTCCCTTCTTTAGATAGACGTCGCCGTTTATCGTTTCAATCTTGAGTTTATTCTTGCCTCCAGCGATCGTGCCAGTTCCATAGATATACTTTCTCGCGCTTCCCTGAGAGTGATCCCACTCTTTTGTCTCTTCCATCTGGATGGGGAATTCGCTGACGATTTTATAGTCCCTTGAGCTCTCCTTCGTATACGCAAGCGTAATGTCCAAATTCATAGAAAGGCTGGGTGGAACAGTGAGCGCAACATCCCCCCTCATCGATTTGAGTTTGATATCCCGCTCCCCTTTTTCCGGGTCGCCAACCATTGTGATGTCAATGTCACCAGCCATTGTCGTCGCCTGCACGGTGCCGTCAACTGAGTCAATCCGAATGTTGCCACCCATCGTTGAGATGTGCACTTCGTCCTTTGTCGAATCTCCCCGGCGATCGGTCACGTTCTTTCTGATCATCTGGCCGCCCATCGTCCTCAAATCGACATACCCTTTGAGCTTCGTCAGGTTAAGTCTCCCACCCATTGTCTTGCCGCCAATAGTCCCCTCAATACCGGTGATGGAAACTCCTCCACCGTTTGATTCAATTTCAATATCGAACTTCTTTGGTACCTTGATCTCAAACTTCAGGTTCGTACTGTTGCTTCGCAAGTGCCCAGCGTAATGGGAATAGACACTAACAGCCGCCGACGTCTCATCGAAGTCCACTTTACAATCTCTCGCGTCTCTCCCTTCGAGACGTATGCTGAAATGCACCAATTCCAGCTTCTTCCTCATCGTTACCTTAAACTCTTTTTCTATCGTATCCGACCTCAGTTGCAGGACGACGAAACCAAGAATCAAAGATACAAGAAAGGCTCTTTTCATGATCTGACCCTCATAAGTTTCTTACGGTCGCTTGCCTCTTGACTTTCCACAGAGTACGGTCATCCTAGTTACTCTTCGACTTCACACTACCTGCATTCCTTCCCTCGTAGCGCCCAGAGTGGGTATAATGTCCAAAAAGTGTTGCTCAGATTTCTATAACTTGCTTTCGTGTGCGTGGTTATGGATACTAAGGTTAAAACGGTTCAATGATCGACGAGCACCAATGAAAAAAACATTGCCCACATTGCCGTTCAGTCCGTGTCAAGCGCAACGGGACACTGCGTCGAAGACGTCAGCGATGGCTGTGCTGTTCATGCCAGCGTTCGTTTGTGTGGCAGAACAGATCGAACAGACACTGGCGACAGTTTCTGTGGTTCAAACGATGGCTCGTTGAAGGATATACGATTCACCAACTGGCACAAGAGAGTGGACACAGTGTATCAACCATTCGTCGTATTATCGAGCACTGGTTGCAGCAACCAGCGCCGGGGCCGCACCCCTCCGCGGCGCAGTGTGTCAGCGCGATCATCGATGGGACGTTCATCAAACGTCGCAAAGGGATCCTTGCTGTTATGAATGCCGTTGATCACACCATGCTCTACGGCGCCTATAACGTTTCGGAACAACCACGAGATTTAGGTGCACTGTTTCACCACCTCGCTGAACGAAGACTATCGTTGCAATACGCCACCGTTGATGGAAATCCAGCGTTGAGCCAGGCCTTACAACGACAGTGGCCAGCCATTGTGCTGCAGCGCTGTTTGGTCCACATTCAACGTCAAGGGTTGAGCTGGTGTCGGCGAACTCCAAAGCGAACGGATGCCAAGCACTTACGGAAGATGTTCCTTGATGTTACAACATCATCGAATGGGAATTTCTCGGGCACCGCGAGTGCTTCTTTGCGCACTCCCGGATTATCGTCCGATTTCAATGCGGCGATGAGTGCCCACTTAATCTCCACCTCGCTGCCCGTGGACTTGAGATGTTCAGAGCCGATCACGTCGACGGACCGGAGCCGCACACCTGGATTCTGCTCGTTGAGCAATGCGTACGCCAAGATCTTCTGAACGTCCGGATCGTTGACGCTTCCCTTCATGTAGACCGGTTTCACCGCATCAAAGGAGAACTCAACCTCACCAGTGTTCGGGTTGGAGTTCACGAACCGCACGTTCGTGATCCGCGTGTTTTCCTTTAATGGCTGAGAAGTTTCCTTCGCTACCTGTGTGGTCAGTTGCTGTGTCTACCGCTCAGTAGCACGGGGAGCAAACACAAGATACCCAAGAAAAATGCCGACCGCTAATGTTACAACCGCACCGAAGGCGATCTTGTACTGCGGCAGGATGAGATCACGTACACGCTCTGCGAGCTTCTCCCAGACCGACCGCCTCATCCGCTCAGTGCGAAGGGCACCACGGAGCGCATGCCGGGCTTCCTGAAGCAGTTCGTCGGTGACGAACGCGGGTGTATGCTGTGCAAGAACTGAGTAGAATTTCTTCAGCTCCTCAAACTCGGCTTGGCACTCCTTACACCCCTCAATATGTTTTTCGAGATCCTGTCGATCCTGTGTACTCAGCTCATCGTAGAGCATCAGTTGAAGTTGGTCTTTGTAGTGTTGGTGATTCATTTCATGTACTCCTTTTCTCACACTCGGCGGGACTTTGTCAATCATAAAGGTCTTTCAATTGCCTGCGCATACGCTGCGTGGCCGTGAAGAGATATTTCTTGACTGCTCCCTCCGAACAGTTGATCATTCCCGCTATCTCTTTCAGCTTATACCCCTCATAATGCCTGAGGGTAAAAACAATTTTCTGCTGTGGGGATAGGACATTTAATGCCTCTTGCACCCGCTGTGAGATCTCGGAATTCAACGTATGCTGGTCAGAACTGTGACTGGGATCGCTGTTCGCCGACAGCGTGCGCGACTCGATGTTATCCCCTTCGGTATCATAGTCATGCAGAAGGGGAAAGTTTTTTTTCGACGATCTTGATGCGTCAGACACACATTGGTCGCGATGCGATAGAGCCACGTACTGAACTCGCTCTGAAATCTAAACTTCGATAGCCCTCGGTACGCTCGTAAGAAGACTTCTTGATAGATGTCCTTTGCATCCTCCGCGCGGTTGACATACCTTGCAGCGATGCCAAAGACTTCCTTGTCGTGACGGTACACGGGTTCCTCGAACGCGTTCACATCGCCCTGCTGCGCTGACTGGACTAATTCAGCATCGTTGAGCGCCTTTAGATCTCTCATTTATTCTGTTAGACCTCGAGATTGGGGAAAGGTTGGGAAAGCAAGCTGAATTCTTGACTTTAGGAATGAATACAAGAGGATTTCGACTGAGAGAGTTGACTCTATCACTTTTCTCTATTCGAACTTCAGTCGTATGTTCACAATCTCAGGCCTATTGCCTGTCCGTATCGGAGGTCCCCAGGTCCCGACGCCGCTGGAAACATAGAAGTGCGTATTCCCCTTCTTCTTGTAACCCCAGCTTAGCTCGTACACTCTCTTCGTGATAAAGTTAAATGGCCCCAACTGGCCGTGGTGAGTGTGCCCGGAGAGTTGCAGATCGACCCCATTCTTCTCCGCTTCCTCAAGACGAAACGGCTGGTGGTCCATCAAGATCACAGGGTGACTCGTGTCTGCGTTCTCCATCAATTCCTCGAGCGACTTTCGTCGCTTCTGCGCAAACTGCCTGATGCTTGCATCTTCTCTTCCAACGATTGTAATGCCGTTGTCAATTTTCATCGAGTTATCTCGTAGCACTGTAATGCCGTGGTCGGTGAGGTACCGACATGCCTCCTCAACGCCGCCGATGTACTCATGATTGCCTGTAACTGCAATGACACCGTACTTCGACTTTATCTTGCGCAATGTCTCGCCGAGGTTCTCCCTGATAACCGGTCCGAGATCCTCATCAACAACATCGCCTGGGAGGAGTACGAGGTCTGGATTCAAGCTGTTGATCTTCTCAACGATTCTCTCTAGTCTGGATTTACAGATGAGGGTCCCAAGATGAATGTCGGATGCTACCACAATGTTCAGTGCCTTCGTTGGGTTCACATTCTTGGGGATCGTCAAATCAAGGGTCTTGACACGCGGCTTGAGTGCATTGATATAGCCTGCAATGACAACGAGGATAACAAATCCAATGACAATCATTGGTGTGACTTCTTTTGCTTCTCCGCTAGCAATTAGGAATAATGGAAGGAGGGGAACGATCGAATTCATGAGCCACATGATGTCGATGACGAGAAGAATGAAACAGAAATACACCATCGCTCCCAGCCAAAAGGAGCCGATCCAGACCAGCACACTGCTAAACCGCGACAGAGCAGCACGCTCGAGAAATCTGCCGGCGATGAAGGAGAGAAAGAGGATCAAGAAAAGGACGACATACCCGAGTCTGACAGATGTGTTCTCCGGAACGACCTCCCATCCTCTGATGAAGATGTACAGGTTGATGAGGGTGTAAATAGAGAGTACAACTGAGAAGAAGATGATGAAGGCACGCTTGTGCATAGACAGAAAACCCAGACACTCAAGAGCAAAGCTCCTTCAGAACAACGTGTTCTGAGGGAGTTCTACCCCCGAATAGATCGATTCTCCAGTTTTGGGGGAGCTTTGCTCCCGAACGAGTCTGAACCACTCTCTACTTCAATGACTTCGGCACTACAGAACGATACTCATCTTTGTACAGTCCAATCTTTTCCATCGGTATTCGCTTGAACCCAAGTTTATACGCCGGTGAGTCGTCCCGTAATTGAAAGTTCCCCTGTGTAGGGTCAACGAATCCCGGATTGGAATTGATGAACTCGTTCCCTTTGAACTCTTTCATGATTTCCTTATCACCGAACTTGTAGGTCACGTATCCTTCCTTCATGTCGATATTCAGATAGTACGGGTCCCAACCTTTTTCTCCTTTTATGCGCCGCCTGCAGATATCGGGATCTGCAATCAGATTATCTTTGACTGTGACGACTGAGAAATCATACGTATAGTAATCATACAAGTCGATCCACCTGCCGCCGTACGATACGTTGTGGATGATCTTGTTGTTCTTCGGGACAGCAGGATCGTCACTGTACAACTGGAGCAACTCAGGGTACTTCTTACTGAACGGTGGATTCTGAAAATCCACTGCGTCCATCTTTTTGAATAAATCAGGCTCCGTCCCATCAAAGTAGTAGCTTGCCCAGCCCAACCCTCTCGCATCGACATGCAGAGACGGCATGCACTGGACATAGACGTTATTCTCCACAACGTTATCCCGACCACCACCGATCATTGTTGCACGCCCTGCCTTGTAAAAAACATTGCCGTAGACGGTGAAATCGCTTGCCCAATCATCGAGGTACACGGCCATTGAACCGTGCAGCCCGGGACCTCGAATATGATGGAAATAGTTGTACCGGATGATATTTCCTCGCCAGGTCCAATCGCGTCCGGTGTGGATTGCTCCGGCGTCTCCCGTTTCTTGGGTCACGTGATGAATCTCATTGAACTCAAGCACGTGCTCGTTTCCTTTCAGGTAAATTCCCTCATGCGGCGCGTCGTGGATGAGGTTGTGCGCAACACGATTCCCTACACCATCAACGACGATTGCGTACTGCCCCGTCCGGAGCCAAGTGCTGTAATGGTGGATATGGTTGTTGACCGCATAGTTGCCACCCGGTTTCAGCGTCTTCTGATCACCGCCGTTGAGGAGCACTCCGCCGAGCGCGACTTCAGAGATATCGCAACTCTGGACGCCGTTTTCAATTCCGCCATCAATCTTCACAGCATCTGCCCCGAGGTCACGCAAGGTGCATCCCGCAACCACGTTATGGCCACCGCTGATTATTGTGATCCCACCGCCTCGTGAGTATTCAAACCGGATTCCCTGAATCGTGATGTAGCTGCTATTCTCTATCGACACTAGAGGAACATCGAGGAGAGAAGCCGTTACTGCTCCGTCAATCAGGGGTGCTGGCGGCCAGAAATAGAGCACCCCATTCTTGCGATCGAGGTACCACTCTCCGGGTTCGTCGAGTTCCTCCAGGATGTTGAGGAAATAGTACCTCTGGTTCTTCGTGTACCCATAGTGATGATGTGGTTGCTCCAACGATATTTCATGTTTGAGGGTGTCAATCGATCTGACTTTCTGAAACGAATCGCTCCAATCCCATGTCCAGTAGCCGTGCAGGTAGACCTCATTGTCTCTAGACCAGCGATTTGGCCGATCTCCATCATATTTGATTCGACCGTAATGCCTTCCCACAGGCACACCATCAAACCGCTTTTCTCGCTCGAGCCCCTGACTGAAAAGCGTATCTCCTGTTTGCGGAACATCTGCAATCTTCAACCATCCCGAGTTTGGCCAGCGAGCTATCGTCATGCGTTTCCCTTGAAAGAAAAGCTCAAGTGGAGGACTGCCACGAGGTACGATCTCGCCAAAGTTAGTAATCCCCTGAGCTTTGAGATCAACCCTCAGTATTTTGTCCCGGTATTGCGGGTCGATACGCTTCAAAATCAAGGAATCCGTAACAGACTCGAACCCTGAGATGCTTTTGCTTCCCGTAAAGCTTACGAGTTCACCTGGATATGCACTCCATGTTATCGGTGCATCTTTGGTGCCTGAATCTGCCGCAGTCAGTACGAACGTCCTTGAGAACCGGTACTCACCACCTCGAATGTAAATCATGACACTACCTCGAGGGAGTGCCTCTGCTTGCCTCAGTGACTGAGTGGCCTCACGTGCTTGTTCCAGGGTTGCAAATGGTCCATCGGTCTTACTTTCATTCGGAGAAGAAAGCTTTCCACTCCAACTGTCGTTTCCCTCTGGCGAAATGTAAAAGAGAGCTTTGCCCTCCTGAGCCCTTACCTCAGGGGTGAAAACAAACGAACTCAGAACCGAGGTAAGGGCCATCAAGAATAGTGTGTGATGTGTTCTCATTGAAGTTTGAGTACTGGGTTGAAAGGTTTTTTTGCTCCGAGAAAGCTCAGCCAAATCGCTGTTCTGGTCCCATCAAATGTACGCAAATGCGTTCATGGATTCAATCTTCGGACCTAGAACCATATCTCTCTCAGGAATTTAATAACCATTGAAAATTGTTGTTATCTGCGCTGCGACTTCAATTTGGAAAAGATATAGAGCGCACTCTCCACTGTCAATTCCATCGACAAATGCCATGAGAGCTATCGCTATCGTTCCGGGATGAAAAGGAACTCAGCTCGTGGATCGGCCAGAGCCGTCGGTTCAGGAGCCTAATGAAGTAGCGTTGCACATTCTTCGGGTAGGCATTTGCGGCACTGAGTTTTGCAGAAGCCAAAGTTTCCTCCGCCGTTTGGCGCAGTCATTCTTGTTCTTCGGCCCTTTGAGTTTAGGAGATGACCGCCCGAGCAAATCCGAAGAGTGCTGCACGTCCTACCAGGAACACATCTCATTGGAAACCCGTTTAGTCCCTCGAGGCAAAACACTTAGAGTCCTTCGACTGGTGCACTGTCGGACAGACTCTCCGGGGGAGTTCAATTGCTTTCACGCCAGGCATTCAGTGTTGCAGGTCTCGCAGAACGGACCACCTGTTGCCTCATGCTCACCAATTGTACTCCAGGCAAATCGGCTTACAGTCGCACCAGATGCGGTCGGAGATAATGAGTTCAGAGGACCCCCTGCGCTTTTAGTTCCGAGAACTCAGAACGAGAGACCGAACACTCTGGATTAAACGCCCTCAGCTTAGCCATGCAGTCATCTTGTTTGCACTCAAATCTCCCATTCCCGCCCAAAGATTTCACTTGACTTTTCGCAGAGTCTTATCTATCTTTGGTCGTACTTCTCCTTCAGCCGGTCAGCCGATCTCCGCGTAGCAATTTCCCACAACCATTCCAATCGGTTCGACGACCGAAGGGTCCCGCTGCCGAAACACTGCCATGTCAAAAAAATCTCCACGGAGTCATGATATGCTGGCCAAAGACTATGACCTCTCTAGAATTCGTTCTCAACTCCACTCTTTTGCAGTTGTTACCGTCTTGCTCTTTGCGTTCGTCGTAACTAACGCTCAGGTGTCAATCAAAGAGCGTGACGGATGTTCGGACTGTTCGGTTCCCGTGTGACTCTTTCCGGGGTCGCACTTCTCGGAGCGTGGATAGTCATCCTCGGTGTCTTTCTTACCTGTGAAGGTCCGGTCTCTCCACCGAGACAGGACTCTCCCAATCAGGTCGTCAATTCTTCTACAGGCCTCTCGCTGCGACTTCAGGACTCTACAGACCTCGCAACGCGACTTCAGAATTCTAAGGAAGTTAAGGAGTTGACGGAGATTTGGCAGAGTCTTCGTGTGCGGGCTCTTTCTTCAGGTATGTCGTGGAAAGACTTAAAATCGGCGTCCCAGCACTACGACGAGGTTACGCTCCGGAAGAGTCTGAGGCTTAGTTCACAGGAGGAAGATTCTCTTACCCGGCGATTGCTAAAGTTAGGTAACTCCTTGCAGTCACAATTTCCGGAGTTACAGTCGTCGGTAGCACAGTCGAGACCCTGTGTTGATTGTGCTACGGTGTTAGGTGATACTGGAGACGTACAAGGTGGTGGTACTCCTCCACCGCAACCCGGGTGTTGGTGGGTTCAATATAGTGCCTCCGTTATTTTGTGTTCCGCGACCGGTCCGTTCTTTTACTGGCCGTGTGCTTATGTAGCGTACTGCGGTCTCTGTTGGGGAAGTGTTCATGACTCGATTTGTTACTAAGGAAGGGAGGAGGACAATGCTACTGTATCTTCCGTTTCTTCTTATACTTCTCTTCTTCGTGCTCCTGATGTTAAAGTCACGAGTAGGGATGTTGCAACGGTTATACGACCACCCGTTGACACTCGCAGTCCCAGGGGTTGTGATGTTGTACTTTGCCATTACGGATAGTCAACATCGAATAGTGGATATCCTCTTCGTTCTGTTGGCGGCAGGTTTGGTGTGGAAGCAGTGGAGGCGGTGGAAGGTTAAGACTTTATAGAAGAAGTCGAAGCCGCTGTAGAGCACTGAACGCGTTGTATTATTGGACAAGGGAGGTAGATGCTCATGGCAGGTGACAATGAATCGGAAATTATTACACAACTGGGGGAGGGACTGCCGACGAACGGTAAGTACCCGTGTAACCTATCTCCACCGGAGAGTCGTAAGGTGTACAACTGGAGTGAACCCCTAAAGTGAGACAGTTTTTGATGTGGTTAAGGTGGAACAGTTCCTGGGTTGTGAGTGAACGGACTCGGCTTCGTACTCCGCTGGGGGTTTGTATCCAAGCGATGAGTGAAGCCGTTTCTTGTTGTATATCTGATCGATAAAGTGATCGATGTTGGTCGCGGCATCGAGAAGACTCTCATACTCGTTGAGGTACACCTCCTCCGCCTTGAGCGTTTTCATGAATGATTCAGCCATCGCGTTGTCGTAGGGATTGCCTGTCCGACTCATACTGATGGTAATGTTCTTCGACGTGAGAAGAGCGACGTACTCTGCTGAGGCATACTGAACCCCTTGGTCCGAGTGATGCACCAGGCCCGCACCGACCTGCCGAGCAGCAAGAGCCATCGTGAGTGCACGAAGGCTCAACTCGGTATCGGCACATGGGAACTCAGAGCCCACCCAACGGCACGACGGCTGAAGGCATCCAGGATCACGGCAACGTAGGCAAAGCCTCGTACCAAACGAACATACATCAGATCTGCGACCCAGAGTTGATTCGGTTGTGTCACGGACAGTGTCCGGGCAAGATTTGGATACACGGGCAAACCGTGCCGTGAGTCGGTCGTTCGGATGA
>Ga0315282_10009693_pt1 | contig 15267 bp, 10 predicted proteins | sample YL17G07_20_MG_FD_203693 | JGI IMG/M metagenome (GOLD analysis project Ga0315282, IMG submission 203693) | Sediment microbial communities from Yellowstone Lake, YNP, Wyoming, USA - YL17G07_20 | ecosystem: Environmental > Aquatic > Freshwater > Lake > Sediment | place: USA: Wyoming | collected... | reverse complement strand
CCCACCAGCAGAACGGCCAGCACTGTGGGAGAGCGAATGGCATCCACGGCGCCCAGAACCCGGCCACGGCGGGGACGACGGTGAGGTCAAGATGCCAGACGTGGTTAGGGCGCTTGGCGGTGACGACGCGAGTGGCGCGGGCCGCGCTTGCGGCGGCATCGGCCGGGGAGGTGACCGGCGGCGTGCACGGTTCGCGCGTGAGCATGCGTGCAGCGGTTTCGGCGGCGAGGTGGAGGCCAGCCCGCGCGAGGTGTTGGGCAATCTTGACCTTGCCCATCGAGGGGTAGAGAGCCTTGAGGCGCTGAACGATGCAGGCCACGAAGGCGGGGTATCTGTTGACCGGCTCGTGCAGTTGGATGAGGGCATCGGGGCCTTCACCGCACTTCCACACCGGCGCTGACAACAGGCCACTCAATGAACCCCCGCGCCGGTGACGTTCGTGCCGGTCCGCCGGCCAGCCTTGCGCCGGACAACATGTAAACGTGTCACATACCAAAATTAACCCTACGTTTCTTGTGAAACATTTTTCCTAAATCAGTCCGTTTCGTTTCCTAACTCGTCGTCGGCATTCAGCACATGTGCATTCTTGGACAGGCTTGAGGTACCCCCTCACCCGGCGTTCGCTGCGCTCACGTCCGCCCTCTCCCTCGCAGGGGAGAGGGGACGCACGCACGAAGTGCGTTCTTGGACACGCGAACGGACAGGTTACAGGTCTCAGGTTTCAAGTTTCAGGTGAACGGCACGGAGGAACTGCACGTGTGCGTTTTTTTTTTGACAGTACCGTTCAGGTAGACAGTGAGGAACTGGGAGAAAGCGGCGACAAGTCGCCGCACTCCAAAGCACAACGTGAGAGGGCGCCGGCTGTCAGAGGGCCTTGGCCGCTTTTGCCGCCGCGGCTTTGGCGGCCTTGGCTGCTTTTGCCGCCTTGACCTTCTCGGCGCGCGCGGCTTTTGCCGCCTTCGCCTTCTCTGCCCTGGCCGCCTTCGCGGCACTGGCCGCGGCGTTCTTCGACTGCACCTGGACCGTTACCGTCGCGGTCTGGCCGTTGGAGGAGCCGACGATGGTGTAGGTCCCGGGCGCCGTGAACTTGTGCGTGACTTGCGCGCCCGTGGCGCCGAGAGTCCCGTCCCCGAAGTCCCAGGCGAGCGGGTCCGCGCCGTTTAAGCAGCTGACGGACACTTCCAGCGGCGCCACGCCCGTCTGCGGGGACGCCGAGACCGCCAGTGCGGGCGCGGGCGCAGCCGGTCCGCCATTGTAGATATAGCGGATACCGGCCTGATCGTCCGGGTGCAGGTCCTCCGCCCCCGGGTAGATGACCGAATACATCGTGGGCAGGCCGTTCGCGCCGTCGGCGCCGACCATGGCGGAGGGGCAGCGGTCGGTGTGGTCCAGACCGAGCGCGTGGCCGATTTCATGCAGCACCACGGCGTCCAGGTCGGCCTGGCGCTTGGCGCCGTCCACCGGACCCACGCCGCGGATGCCGTTCCGCTGCCACTCATAGTTGACCGCGTTGACGACGAGCTTGGCGGACAGAATCTGCGTGCCGTTGGCGCTGAAACCTGTGTACGCCAGGTACAGCGGATCGGGGATCTCCGCGCCGCTTGCATCCCAGTCAACCACGATGCCGCCGGGGCCTTCCGCGAACCTGACCACGCCGCCCGTCGCGCTCGACCAGGCTTGCGTGGCGGCCAGCATGGATTCCCGCAGGATCGGCGGAGCGTTCTGGCCGACGGTCCACGTTACCGTGCCGCCGGGCAACGCGCTCAGGCTCCAACTGTACGGCGTTCCGTCCGGCGCTTTGAAGGTCGCGAACGCCGAGGCCCGTTCCGGGGCCGTGTACCCGAGAAGCACTCCCACCGCCACCGCCAGCACCGCCACCGCACTCAACGCTCGCCGAAAGTCCATATCCCCACCTCCGCAATGACCGCCCTCACTGCCTTGGTTGAACACAGCGCGTGCCATACGCGGGATTGCGGGCCGGCACGGGCGCAAATGTTGAGGACGGCTGAGGTTGCGGGAATTGTCGGCGGGGAGATGAGCAAGACCGCTCAACAGCACTGTACGGACAAGCTGTCACGACAGCAGGACAAGGTGTCGGACCTCAGGCCTCGTCCTCTTCGCGCTCGTGCATTTCCAGCCGCAGCGCCTCTTCCAGGCCGAAGCGGATCTCGTGCGGGCGCGTGGCGACATCGTTGAGCACGGCTTGTTCGACGCGCCGGCCGTCAACCTCGATGCCGTTGGGGCTGAGGTTCTTGATCTCGACGGAGCGCAGGTTGTACAGCGTGATCTGGAAGTGCTTGCCGCTGATCGTCTGCGCGGACTCATCGCGCTCCCGCTCTTCCGCCGTCTGCGAGCGGTATTTTTCCGTGCGTTTGAGCGAGAAGTCCGCGCTGCGGCTGCGGCCGACGGTCAGCGCCCTGCCGTAGCGGAGCGGGAACACTTCGCCGGAAAAATGCCCGCCGATGCCGATGAGAGTGGGAATGCGCTGCATGCGTCGTAACGCCCTGGAACATGAAACGTGAGGCGTGAGACGTGAGGAACAGACTGCGCCGCCACGTATCGCGTCTCATTTCTTGCCCGGCGCCTCAAACGTGAACCCCGTGCCTTTTTCGGCGGCGCCGAGGCTGACGTCCGGCCCGGGGAAGTCCTGGACCTTGAGCTCTTCCTTCTCCATGATCTGCAGCGCGATCTTCACCCGCTCCGGATCGGTCAGCGCCTGGCCTTCCGGCGGCAGCTCGACCACAAGGCCATGCTTGGCGCCCAGTTCCATCAGCGCCGCTTTCTCCTCCTCGATGGCCTTCTTCGGCGGCTTGTCCGTGATGTAGATCGCCTGGTCCACGAGGTCGGCGTAGGTGTCCGTGAGCTGCGTGAACCACTTCAGCGCCGTGCCGGCGTCCATGTCCTGGATCTTCAGGCTGAATGTCGGGTCTTTCTGCCGCACGGCCGGGGACAGGATGATGTTCAGCCCCGTCAGCGCCGTCAGCAGATCGCACGCCTCGGACAGCTTCGTGTCAATCAGCTCGAACGCCACCTTCTTGTGGACCTGGCGCCACATGCGTTCTTCCCACGACTCGGCATGTGCGCAGAACGACGGCGCCAGAACGGCGAGCGCAAGTACCATTGCGGGTATGGAGCGGCGGATCATGGACGTGGCCCTCCTGCAAGGTGTCACCAAACTACTCCATTCCAGGGACGGCTCAACAGCGAAAATGCGGCGTCATTTCAACATGAAAGTTGCGCCCGGATGCCGTATCCTGTGTGGCTTCCGGCGCGACGCGTTCTTTCCTCGTGCTACGAGGGGGGAAAAGCTCACGGGTCGAGGATCGAGGACAGATGCCTTCAGCAAAGTACACTCCGGCGGAAGTGGAACCCAGATGGCAGCAGCACTGGGAGCGGGAGAAGACCTTCCGGACACCCAACCCCGGCGAGCCCGGCTTCGACGCCAGGCGGCCGAAGTTCTACATCCTGGACATGTTCCCGTACCCCAGCGGCGCGGGGTTGCACGTCGGCCATCCCGAGGGCTACACGGCCACGGATATCCTGGCTCGCTGGAAGCGCATGTGCGGCTACAACGTCCTGCATCCGATGGGCTGGGACGCCTTCGGGCTGCCTGCCGAGCAGTACGCCATGAAGACCGGCACGCATCCGGCGGTCGTGACCAACCAGAATTGTGCCGCGTTCCGCAGAACGTTGGAAGCGCTCGGCTTCAGCTACGACTGGGATCGCGAAATCAACACGACCGACCCGAAGTACTACCGCTGGACGCAGTGGATCTTCCAGCAACTCTACAAGAAAGGCCTCGCCTACGTCGCCGAAGTGCCAGTCTGGTGGTGCGATGCGCTGGGAACGGTGCTGGCCAACGAGGAGGTCGTGGACGGACGTTCGGACATCGGTGACCACCCCTGCGTCCGCAAGCCGATCCGGCAATGGATGCTGAAGATCACGGCCTACGCCGAACGCCTGCTGACCGACCTCGAGGGACTCGACTGGCCGGAGTCCATCAAGATTCAGCAGCGCAATTGGATCGGCCGCAGCGAAGGCGCCGAAGTGGACTTTGAGCTTTGTGGCACGGCCTTCCAGGCCGTGGGTCACGGGCAGGATGCCCGTGCCACGACGGGCAAGATCCGCGTCTTCACCACGCGCCCCGACACGCTCTTCGGTGCGACGTACATGGTGCTGGCGCCCGAACACCCCCTGGTCAACCAGATCACGACACCCGAGCAAAAAGCCGCTGTCGAAGCGTACGTCAGAGAAGCGTCCACCAAGAGCGACCTCGCCCGCACCGACCTCGCCAAGGACAAGTCCGGCGTCTTCACCGGAGCGTACGCGTACAACCCGGTCTTCGACAAGAACGACCCGAAGGCGAAGATTCCCATCTGGATCGCCGATTACGTCCTGATGGGCTACGGCACGGGCGCGATCATGGCCGTCCCCGCGCACGACACGCGCGACGCCGAATTCGCCGTGAAGTTCAACCTGCCCATCGTGCCGGTCGTCATGCCGCCCGATGCGTGGCTCAAGGGCAATGCGCCCACCGGTGTGGTGCAGGCCGACGCCGCCGCGTTGCGCGACGCGTTCAGGCAGGCCCCGCAGACGTTCAAGTCCTTCTTTGTAGACGACGGCGTCGCGTTCAACTCGCCGACGTTCGAGGGCCAGCCCACGCCGCAGGCCAAGAAGACGATCGCGCAGTGGCTCGAAGACCGCGGCTTGGGCAAAGGCACCATCAACTATCGCCTGCGCGACTGGCTCTTCTCGCGCCAGCGCTACTGGGGCGAACCATTCCCCGTGATCCTCACCGCGGACGGCGGGCACAAACTCGTGCCCGAGAAGGACCTGCCCGTCGCGCTGCCGGAGATGGAGGACTTCAAGCCCACGGGCACGATGGACCCGCCGCTGAGCAAGGCCAAACAGTGGCTGAATGTTATTGACCCCGAGACCGGCAAGCCGGCCAAGCGCGAAGTGAACACCATGCCGCAGTGGGCCGGCTCATGCTGGTACTACCTGCGCTTCCTGGACCCGCACAATGACAGGGAAGCGTGGAGCAAGGCAGCCGAGCAGTACTGGATGCCGGTGGACCTGTACGTTGGCGGCGCGGAACACGCGGTGCTGCATCTGCTGTACGCGCGCTTCTGGCATAAGGTCCTCTACGACTGCGGCTTCGTGCACACCAAGGAACCGTTCCAGAAGCTCTTCAACCAGGGCTTGATCCAGGCCTTTGTCTACCAGGATCCCACGGGACGCCTGGTACCCAACGACGAGGTTGAGGAACGGGCAGACGGCGCCTTTCTGCAGAAGGGCACCGGTACCCCGCTCAAACAACTGGTCGGGAAGATGTCCAAGAGCCTGAAGAATGTCGTCCCGGCCGACGACGTGATCGCCGAATACGGCGCCGACACGTTGCGCCTCTACGAAATGTTCATGGGGCCGCTCGATGGCAGCAAGCCCTGGAACCCGCGCGACGTACCGGGCATGTTCCGCTTCCTGCGCGACTGCTGGCGCATGCTCGTTGACGACGACGAAAGCAAGCCCACTGCGGGCAGCCTGCGCCCGCACCTCAGTTGTGCCACTGCGGGCTTGCCCCGCAGTGCCGCGGGTGCCACTGCTGGCTCGTCCAGCAGTGCGCCCCAACTCGAACGCGAGCTGCACAAGACGATCAAGGGCGTCACGCAGGACCTCGAACGGATGGCCTTCAACACGGCCATCAGCAAGCTGATGGTCTTCAAGAACAAGGCGCTGGACAGTGCCGCGGCGTTGAACCGTTCGCAGGCCGAACGCTTCGTGCTGCTGCTCTCGCCGTTCGCGCCGCACATCGCCGAGGAACTCTGGTCGCGGCTGGGCCACGAGAAGAGCCTCGCACACGAGCCGTGGCCGAAGTTCGAGGAGGCGATGACGCGGGACGCCATGAAGGAACTGGCCGTCCAGGTCAACGGCAAGCTCCGCGGACGCTGCACGGTCCCCGCCGATGCGGCAGAAGATGCCGTGAAGGCGGCGGCGCGCGGCGCCGTGCAGAAGGACATCGCGGGGAAGACGGTCGTCAAGGAGATCGTGGTGCCTGGCAGGCTGGTGAACATCGTGGTAAAGTAAGCGGCGCCTGCGCCGAAGTCCGAGGACGGCTTGAGGCCTTCACCGACATGAAGAACAGGCCCATACCGAGATTGGATCGAGAGCCGGAACTGCGGACGGCTTTGCTGAAGTATTGCCGTCTGCATTCGGGCCAGATATGGGACGATCCGCTTGGCCGGCATCGGGTTGGCTGCCTCGATGCCGCCGACCCGGTGGCTGTGGCACGCTTGATGGGTGGGCGTCTCGCGACGCTGGCGATACAGGACCCGCCGTACAATCTAGTCGCATTCGAGAAAAGGGACGTGAACGGCTACCTCAACTGGTGCAAGCGGTGGGTCGCCGCGACCAATACCTCCTTGGCGGCTGATGCTTCCCTGTATGTGTGGCTGGGCGCCGACCAATCCGATGGCTTCCAGCCGCTGCCTGATTTCGTGATCATGATGAGGGAAACCGCCTTTCGGCCTCGATCGTTCATCACGATGCGCAATCAACGCGGCTTCGGCACCCAGAAGAACTGGATGGCTGTGCGCCAGGAGTTGCTTTACTACGTCAAAGGCGCTCCTTGTTTCAACGTTGACGCCGAATACACCGACATTCCCAAAATACTCCGTGGCTATTATAAGCAGGTTAACGGAGCTGTGACCGAGAACTTAGAGCGGAGCCGGTCCTGGAACATCCGCGCCGGGAACGTCTGGGTGGACATCCAGCAGGTGTTCTACCGAATGGAAGAGAACGTCAATGGCTGCTACGCGCAGAAGCCGCTCAAGAGTTGCGAGCGCATCATCAGCGCCAGTTCCCAACCCCGTGACGTGGTCATTGATTTCTTCGCGCACTCTGGTTCGACACTGCTGGCGTGCGAGAGGCTAGACAGGTCGTGTTTCACGGCCGACATCGATCCCGTGTTCTGCGAGATAGCCGTTCGGAGATTGGAGCGGTTCCGAGAGACCGGAAAGACGGGCTGGCAGAACGGCAATCCCTTTGAGCGCGAACAGGAAAAGGACAGCACCTTGCGTGGGCTGCTTGCGCGCGGTGCTGCGGAACCAGTCGAGGCTACGGCGGTCGAGGTGCGAGTCGCGGCCCCCCGGGTGCAACCGTCGCTGTTTGCCTGAGGATCAGCTCAGGAGTTCGTACAGTTCGTCGTAACTGAGCGTCTTCCACAGGTAACGCGCGAGATGGATGCCCAACGTGTCCTGGTTGATGTGGAATTGTCCTTCGCCCACATTGCCTTTGTGCTGTCTGTCCGAGTAGTAGACCTCACTCCCGATCTCCCCGCTGACGATACGGAATATCTTCACGCAGTCTGCAAAGAACAGACCGTAGTAAAGCACATCGAATTCGGCGCGTTTGATCTGCTGAATGTTGCAGTCGAACTGAACGCTCTGCCATTCCGCAAATGCAACCATACGTTGCTCGGCGCTCGCCTCCTCAATGCACCGCAAGACTGTCTCCTCGGAGATCGCGGTTTCCGACTTCCGCCTGACCACCGAGAACTTCACCTCGATGCGGCGCTTCGCCGCATCGTCGTAGAGATCGTGGAACTGGTTTCTTGCCCTCCCGCATTTGACAAGCCGCTTGATCATGAACTCCGCCACCGAACCGAAGCGGCGGGTATACAGAGCGAAGATCCCATCTCGCAGCAACATGCCGTCCATGATGGCCTCCGTTCGCAACAGCCCCTCCCCATTATCGGGAACGTCACGTTATGACTTGAGTGTCAGCCGTGCCAATCGGGGAAAAGCGGTTACGGGCGAGTCGGTGTGTGTGTACCATGGCAGAGTTGAGAGCTTGGACGTCCACTGCGGTGGTGGGAACCTTCACCATGCCCGACCTCAAAGCCGCCGGCGCAATCTGCTTCGTGCGAGAGGGCAACAAGACCCTCTTCCTGCTGCTGCGCTCCGCCAAACACGGCGGCTGGGGCCCGCCCAAGGGCCACGCGCAGCCGCACGAAACCGAGATCGAGACCGCGTGCCGCGAGATCTGCGAAGAGGCCGGCATCCGCCACGTCAGCTTCGTCCCGGGCTTCCGCGAAGTCATCGGCTACAACGTCGAGAAGAAGGGCAGGCTCTGCTCGAAGGAAGTCGTCTTTTTCCTCTGCCCCATTGACCCCGACGAGGTGCGCCTGTCACACGAACACACCGAAGCGCACCTCGCCACGCTCGATGAGATCGAAGTTCTCATCCCGCACCAGGACGTGAAGGCTGTGTTCCGCAAAGCGCAGGTGTATATTCAACAGCAGTGAAGGCTGAAGGGGGGCGCGTCCATGCCGCACATCGTCACGACACTCCTGCTCCTGGTATTCGTCGTCCTGGCGGTGAATGCCGCCGAAGGTGAGCGTGTTGGCCAGCGGCCCTACGAACTCGACTGGGCCAACCGCACCGCCGACGACCATCCGCCGCTGGTGGATTTCGAGGACCTCGACGGCTGGCGCGTCGAATGCCAGAATGCCGCCGCCACCTTCGAGCGTTCGCGCGAACAACAGATCTGGGGCCAGCACGTCGGCAAACTGACCTACTGCGCTGCGGGCACGAACCCCGTCGTGCGCGTCCTGCCGCCCGCGCCCATCCGCATTGACAAGTCCTTCGACGCCGTAACGTGCTGGCTCTACGGCAACAACTGGGGCTACGCCCCCAACGCCGCAACGCCGCCCGTTGACGTCGCCGCAGACTTCGCCGACGCCGACGGCAAGGAGTTCAGCGTGCCGCTCGCGCACGTCCACTGGGAGGAATGGTTCCTCTGCCACAGGCGCCTGGAGACGGAGCAGATCGGGCGCGTCGCGCGCGGCGGCGCGTTCAAAGGCTTCACTATCCGCAACGGCCGCAACAAGGACGACCGCACGATCTTTCTGGACAACCTGGCCGTCTTTGCCGAAGAGTCCAAGCCGCTCACGTTCCAGCCGCGCCCCGAACGCGGCATCCCGATGTTCCCCGGACAGGGCGTCGGCACGAACACCGGCCCCGGTAACCTGCCTTTCCCCACGCGGCCCGAGACGATCCTGCCGGACAACTTGACCGACAAGTTCACCACCGGCCTGTCGCAGGACGGCGACGCCTTCCTCTTCACCTATGCCGGCGACGACGGCAAGCTGATCTACCGCCTCGAACCGAAATCCGGCACGCTCGGCGACATCACCGCGCAGTGGGAAGGCCGCGGCGGCGCGATCCGGCCGTGCGTGGGCGGCGGCATCCAGTTGCAGAGCGGCGGCAGGGCCGTGCCGCCCGAGAAGCTCGAACACCTCGGCTCAGCGCGCAAAGCCGACACCGTCGAGTCGCGCTGGCGCGCGACAGCGGGCGCAATCTCGGCGGATGTGACCTATACGTACCGCCTGTGGAAGAAGTCGCTCGTCGTGGACATCGCCGCGCTCGGCGGCAACGTCGCCGAAGTGCGCTACGGCCGCGCGGCCGGTCTGGAGAACCCGCGCCTGGTCACGCTCCCGTTCTACCTCTACGGCAGCACGCGGCCCGCCATCGCCGTCTCCGGGCCGCCGGACAAGCCGCTCTTTCTGGCCGGCCACACCGACTGGTGCCTGACCAACTGTTCCGAACCGTGGGCGGCCAACGTGATTGACGCCGACGGCGTGGCGTACAACGGCGGCACGCGCTACATCTCGAAGACCGACGGCAAACGCAACGACTGCTTCGAACGACTCTTCATCACGCTTTCGCCGCGCTTCGAGGAAGTCCTGCCGACCGTGCCGAACCCCGTCTCGCCGTGGAAGCATATCACCGGCACGCGCGTCTGGCGCGCTCACGGCGCAGGCAACCGCGAACACGACAAGCGTTACTGGTCGGAGTGCCACCGCTACGGCATGACGCAGGTGATCGTCACAGACCACGAGACCATGTGGCGCGACGGCGGCGAAAGCTTCACCTTCCGCACGCGCGCCGCTCCGAAGAAAGGCGGCGACGAGGGCGAGCGCGAGTACTCGCGCTTCATGCAGGACAAACTCGGCTTCGTCTACGGACCGTACAACAACTTCACCGACTTCGCGCCGGTGAACGAGTTCTGGAGCGCGGACCTTATCAGCCGCGCGCCGGACAACCAGCTCCAGCACGCCTGGATGCGCTGCTACGCGCCCAAGCCCGCGCGCGCCGTGGAATTCTGCGCGCTGCTGGCGCCGAAGATGCAGGAGAAGTTCAGGTTCAGCACGGCGTACTGTGACGTCCACACCGCGGTCGCACCGTGGCACCGCACCGACTACGACGCGCGCGTGCCCGGCGCCGGGACCTGCGCGGCCGTGTTCTATTCGTTCGGCGAGATCATGCTGCACCAGAAGGCGGCGTGGAACGGTCCGGTCTACTCCGAAGGCAACAACCATTTCCCCTACTGCGGCCTGACCGACGGCAACTATGGACAGGACCAGAACTACCGGCCCGCGGTGCAGCCGTGGCTGGTGGACTTCGATCTGCGCAAGCTGCACGACCTCTGCTGCAACTTCGGCATGGGCAACCCGGAGATGTTCTTCGCCGGGCAGAGCAGACACGAGCCGCTCGACCGCTTCTTCGCCGCGACGGTCGCCTTCGGCCACCCCGGCTTTCTGACCTACGAAGGCGGCCTGCCCACCGCGCTGCGCAGCTACTACCTCCTGCAGCCGCTGCACGCGCGCTACACGCAGGCCAGCGCGAGGGAAATCCGCTACGTGGATGTGGACGGCAAGCTGCTCGACACCACGGCCGCCGTTGCGACCGGCGCATACGCGCGGTCGCAGGTCGTCACGCGCTATGCAGACGGCACCGTCACCGCCGCCAACGGACACCCCACCCAACGGCTCGTTGCGGAAGTCCGCGGGCGCAAGCTCGACCTGCCCCCCAACGGCTACGCGGGCTGGACGGAAGACGGCGCGGTGAACGTCTTCAGCGGCGATGTGCGCGGGCAACGTTGCGACTACGCCGTCGCCCCGGCGCACATCTTTGTTGATGGCCGCGGGCGCTTCGTGCGCTTGGAGAAAGCCGCGGGCAACGGCATCGGCATCTGCCGAACCCTCCCCGACGCCGCTTTCGAGCTCATCCCCGTGCAGGGCGCCGAATGCGGCTTCGCCGTGCGCGCCGGCGCAGCCGTGGCGCTGGACAAAGAAGGAAAGGAACTCGGCCCCGCGCAGCTTCGAGTTGCACGCGGACTCACATACGTGCTGCCACTCCCCAACGCGTTCAGCTACAGACTCTCGGCGGCGGGCAAGACGCCCGCGGTACGGTTGACGTGCGACCGCGACGAGGTCGTGCCCGGCGAGACCGTCACCGTGCGCGGCAAGGAAGACCACACGCTGCAGATGCCGCCGGACGCGACGCCGGGTTCGCGCATCTGGCGCGAGTTCGAGGGCGGCTGGGTTGACTTCACCGTCGTGCCGCTGGCCGACGTGGACTGGCGCCTCGACGGCAACGCGCTGCGTCTGACGCTCACAAGCCATCTCGCCAAGGCGGAAGACGTAACGCTGGCTCTCGGCGCGCAGCAGCAGGCGTTGCGGCTGGAGCCCGCCAAAGGCGCGCCGGTGGCGTTCGATCTCGGCGCGCCCGCGGGCGAAGGCGAGGAACTGCTGACGCTGGTCGTGCGCACCGGCGGCCTTGAGACGCGCCTGGAACGCGGCCTGCGCACGGAACTGGGTCTGCGGCAGATCGTGGCGCTGCCCGACAAGTGGCGCGCCGGGATGCGGCTGCGCAAGCAGGAGGAACGTTACGATTTCGGCGAAACGCGCGCGAGCGTGGACCCGCGCAGCTCGACGTGCGGCGGCGTCGAACGCAGCGGCATTTTCATGCACCCGCCGTGGATGGGCGGCACGGGATATTCGTTCGCGCTGTACGACCCAACCGCGTTGCCGGCGCAACCCCAAGCCGCGTTCCGCGCTCTGGTGGGGAAAGGCGAGGGCAGCGACCTTGGCGATGGCATTTTCTACAAGGTCTCCGTGGTGGACTCCAACGGCGTCGAGACGACTGTGGCCGAACAGGTGGTGCCCAAGCACGAGTGGTTGCCCATCGAGGCGGACCTCTCGCCGTGGGCGGGAAAACAGGTGCGGATCAAGCTGCTCACCGATGCCGGGCCGAAGGACAATTCGAGCGGCGACTGGGGCTGCTGGGCCGAGATGCGCATCGAGAACAGGCAGCCGCAGCTTTCGAGGACGCTCGACGAGAACGTCGAACCGTATCGCCGCGAACCCGGCCCGTTCCCTGTGGCGGGCGTCACCGTGGAACAACTCCGGAGCGCGAAGCGCGGCTGGCTGCGCTACGACGGCATGGGCCTGGAAGGCGGCACGGGCGAATACGGTTCGTCCGCCGTCCTCAACGGCATTGTCCTGGGCGCGATGGCGCCCGCCGGCGGCGACGAAGTGAAAGGCGTGTGGGCGGAGAAGGCCGGCGTGCCGCTGACGGCTGAAGCGATCAAGACACTGGGCTTCCTGAACCGCTTCGCGCTGCGCAACCCGAAGAAAGACTGCTTCAAGGTGCGGCGTTTCTGGATAGAGCTGGAACTCGCCGACGGCCGGAAGTGTTCGTCGCTGCTCACGCCCGCAGTCTATACGCAGCCGCCAGGCTGGAAGTACGCCGAAGGTATCGGCGTCCCGGAGGGGCAGGACATCAAGGTGGGGATTTCGTTCAAGCCGTAGGACGGCGTCAGTGGTCAGTTGTCCGTTGTCAGTTGCGCTGCAGCGCGCGGCGGGCCGCCCGCTACGGGGTCTTCGGCGGCTCGACCTCGACGACGACGCGGAAGCCGTGGGAGCAATCCGGCGCCATCGTGCCAGGCGTTCGCGCGCGGGAGCGGCACTGCACAGCAGGACAGTCGAACTCGCCTCCCCGAACGACCCGGAACTTACCCGTCATTGGTCCATGTGGGTCCACCGCCGCCTCGGGGCGATAGCAACCTAGCCAGTCAAGGCACCATTCGAAGACATTGCCGTGCGTATCGTACAGGCCCCATGCGTTGGGGTTCTTCTGGCCAACGACGCGAAAAGTGCGGCCGCTGTTACCAGAGTACCAGCCCACCTCGTCGAGGCCGCCAAGAGTGTCGCCTGTGCAGTAATCCGTTGATGTGCCGGCTCGGCACGCGTACTCCCACTCCGCCTCCGTTGGCAGCCGCACGGTCGTTCCCGTCCTGGCACCGACCTTTCGGCAGAACTTCTCGGCATCATCCCAAGAGATCATCGGTACCGGATAGTGCATCCGGTCCCTGAACAAATGTGGATCATTGCCCGCCATCGTCTCGCGCTGTTCGTTGGTCACCTCGAACTTCCCCATGTAGTAAGGCCTCGTGATCGTCACGTCATGCGCTGGCTTCTCGTCAGGCGGCGCGGCCATATAGCGGTCGTATGAGGTCCGGTATGCCGCTCGCGCGTGTTCCAGGATCAGTGACGAATGCCAGCAGTGCATCCCTCCCAAGACGCCCACGCCCGCGACGAGCGTCATGACGATCAGGTAAGCCAGCGAATACTGCGGTCTGCGGCGCTGCCGAACCGCCCGGACGACGACGATACCGATAAGCAGGAGCAGGACGCCGAGGCCCGCCGCGAACGCTGCCTGGCCGACAACGATCTTGTTGCGGAAGGTCTCCACGTTGACGGGTTCCGGTGCCGGCGTCCCCATGACGAACTCCCCAGCCGGTATCAGCACGAGGTCCAGCGTCACGCCGTTGCCGAGGTCCAGCGCCTTCGCCGGCGGCAGGTTCACGCGGCGGGAATAGTCGGCGACGGATTCCTGGCCGTCCCACAACGGCCACGCCTGCTGGACCTGCTCCGTAGCAGTGAGCGCACCGCACAGCAGAATCGCAATAACTCCCAACCGCATATCCTCATCCTACCGCGCGCCGGCGCTCCGGTCATTTCAGTTTGCTGTCTTGCCGTTTCCTTCGGATTTCGGATTTCGAGTTTCGGATTTCCCGGCTACGCCGGGCACTGCACTTGCCCGCGCAGGGCGCGTCCGGCAGCAACGGCGGCTTGAGCGGTCTTCGTGTCGAAGTTGAGCAGCTTGATCCCCTTGTCCACCGTGTTCCGGTAGATGACCTCCATGTCGTTGAGGTGCGGCTGGGACATCTGGATGGCGGTCAGGCCGCGCGTGGCGCTCATGCCTTCGATGAAATGGCTGCCGCGCCCGCAGAAGTGGATCGCGCCGCCGCCGAATTCGTCAAACAGGCGCTGGTCCAGCGGCCGCACGAACTCCGTGTAGACCTGCGGCGACAGGTTCATCAGCGAATCGTTGCGGACCATCAGCCGGCCCTTGTGCAGCAGGCTCCAATGGACGCTGTATGGCCCCGACGGCGGCACAAGCTCGTACCACTTGCGCATGAAGGCCGTGTACGTCTGCGTGATGACTTCGAGGAACCGGCGCAGCAGGTCCGGCTGGTCGTAGAAGGCGAGGAAGATGGCGCTGCCCCAGATTTCCTCGGCGGCATCTATCGGTCCCTGCATGTCCGGATGATAGAGCGCGACGTGACGCCGCACCGCCGGATACTTCGCGAACAGTTCGAGGAAGCGTTCGGCGCAATCGAAGACCTTCCCGCCCAGCCCCGCGCGCAGGTCCGGCACGCCGGCTTCCACGGCGCGTCGGATCGCGTCCACGTCGGGCAGCGGATGGACGGCGGGCAGCGTGTCGGTCTCGCGCGGCATGACGAACAGCCTGCACCCGAACAGCGACGGCAGAATCCCCGTGCCGTAGTTGCAGCGCACGTTCAGGCGCAGGCCCCCGCCGTCGGCGAGCGTGCCGGAAACGCCCGCCAGTTCGCGCAGGATCATCAGCTCGAAATCGTCGAGCGCGTCGTTGATGTTGATCCGCGGCCACTCGGGTTCCGCCGGCGCGGGCTTCCGTTTCGGCGGGAAGAAGAGCGGCTCGGAACAGCGGTCTTCGAGGAAATCCTGCCAGGCCTCGAGATTCCGCTGCTCCTCCCTCTCGTCAATCCGCGCCTGCAGGTCGGCCAGACAGTCGTGTACCAGGGCAGCCATCTCAAGCCTCCAGCCTCAAGCCTCAAGTCTATTTCTTCCACCAGTCCGGGTCCTGTTCCCACGGCTGGCGCGGCTCGTCGTCGCCATCCATGCCGCCGTACGCGCGAAGCTGCCGCAGCAGGTCCCAGTTCGAGAACGCCAGAATGGCAAAGAGCACCGCCAGGGACAGGGCATAGCCGCCGACAGTGAAATGCAGGACTACGCCGCCCACGGCAACGATCAGCGCGATGTAGAATGATGCCGTGAACGCGAGCCGTTCAGCGCGCCGCGGTGTCTTCCACAGCAGTATC
>Ga0315282_10009692_pt1 | contig 15269 bp, 14 predicted proteins | sample YL17G07_20_MG_FD_203693 | JGI IMG/M metagenome (GOLD analysis project Ga0315282, IMG submission 203693) | Sediment microbial communities from Yellowstone Lake, YNP, Wyoming, USA - YL17G07_20 | ecosystem: Environmental > Aquatic > Freshwater > Lake > Sediment | place: USA: Wyoming | collected... | reverse complement strand
CTACAGAATTCAAGAACACTGTTCGAGTCACGCACGTCGACATACCAAGGCTGCTTCTGGAATACACGGTGCGGCAGGCGAAGAAATGACCAGAATCTCTGTGATGGGCGGTTCAGGCTACGTGGGTGGGGAGCTATTGCGACTCCTAGTTTCCCACCCGGCATGTGAGCTTCAAACCGTAACTTCGCAGCGCTACGCCGGGGAGCCATTATACAGAGTTCACCCGAACCTCAGAGGCCTAACCGCGCTCCGATTCCAAGAACACGATGTCGAAGCAGTTGCTGCTGGCAGTGATGTCGTTTTCACAGCTTTGCCCCACGGAAAATCCTTCAACATAGTCCCGGATCTTTTGCAGCGCGGCCTGAAGGTGGTGGATATGACAGCAGACTTCCGACTGAAAGACCCCAAGGCGTACAAGGAGTACTACGCGTTCGAACACAAGCATCCAGAATTGCTCGAGAAATCAGTTTACGGTCTCCCAGAACTCCACCGAGCGGATATCCGGAATTCAGAACTGGTCGCCGTCCCAGGTTGCATGGCGACCGCGGCAATTCTGGGTCTTGCTCCCCTCATACCCGATGGTTACATCGACACTAGCAAGATTGTAGTTGATGCGAAGATAGGTTCCTCAGGGGCTGGCGTCAGTCCAACAATCGCTAGCCATCATTCCGAACGCTCAGATGGCGTTAGGCCCTACAAAGTAACTGGCCACAGGCACATCGCGGAGATTGAACAAGAACTAAGTCAATTGGGAGGCGATGGTGTCAAGGTTGCTTTCACACCCCACGCCGTGAACATGGTCCGCGGGATACTGACAACAACGCATGCTTTCACTCGCACAAACCTCACGGAAAGGGATCTCTGGAAAGCGTACCGAGCCCGTTATGCCGGAGAACCCTTCATCAGAATGGTCTCTGATAAGAAAGGCCTCTACGGATTGCCAAACCCCAAAGTCACTGTCGGAACAAACTTCTGCGACATTGGTTTCGAAGTTGATTCGCACATACAGAGAGTCATCGTGTTCACAGCGCTTGACAACCTAACCAAAGGAGCAGCGGGACAAGCTGTCCAATGCTTCAACATCATGAACGGCGTCGATGAGCAGACAGGGCTCAACGCGTTAGGGCTTCATCCATAGTGATCAGAATGGTTGTCGTTGTCAAAGTCGGAGACAAAGTGATGGGCAGCGTATTCTCCGAAGCCGCATTGAATGATTTCGCCCAGACTGCGCACAGGACCCCGACAGTTCTTGTGCACGGAGGAGGCGACACGGTTACCAGCATAGCTGAGAAACTCGGTGTGCAGCAAAAATTCGTAACATCCCCTGAGGGATTCAGGAGCAGGTACACAGACGCAGAGACAATTCAGGTCTTCACCATGGTCATGGCGGGCAAGATAAACAAGGAAATTGTTCGACACTTGCAAAGCAGAAAGATTCCCGCTGTGGGTCTTTCTGGCTTAGATGGCGCGCTCATTCGGGCAGAGCGAAAGAAGAAACTCGTAATCAGAGATGAACGCGGAAGAAAACGGGTGATAGATGGTGGATACACAGGCAAGATTACCAACGTAGATAGTTCGCTGCTTCGCACACTCATCACATCAGGCTACGTCCCAGTAATCGCACCCATAGCTCTAGGGTCAGAGAGTGAACCGTTGAATCTCGACGGTGATAGGACCGCCGCATACGTCGCAGGTGCTTTACAGGCAGATCTTCTCATTCTACTAACAGACGTTGGAGGCGTCTCCATCGACGGTGCGATCATTCGACGCCTCGCTGCCGACGAGGCAAAACGAAGCCTCGCCAACCTAGGACCAGGCATGATTACGAAAGTCTACGCTGCACTCGAAGCCCTTTCCTTGGGCGTCAGCAAAGTGATGATTTCTTCAGGACACCGCGAGAACCCCTTCACATCCGCAATTCAAGAGCAGAATGGAACGCTCGTGGTAGCATGAACAGTTCAGACATACGAATGATCGAAGATGCCCACTCCGCAAGATTCTACGCGCGAAGACCGATAGCGATAGTGAACGGTAAGGGCGCACTTGTCTTTGACGCTGAAGGAAAAGAATATGTCGACTGCGCCGGCGGATACGGGACGTGCGTAATTGGCCATGCGCACCCAGTTGTGGTAGAAGCTATCGCCCAACAGGCCCACAAGCTAATTTCATGCCACGGATCTACCTACAACGATGCCAGGGCGAGTCTGCTTTCTAGGCTCATAACCATACTGCCCGCAGGATTAAGCCGAGTCTTCCTAAGCAATAGCGGTGCAGAGGCTGTTGAATGCGCCATCAAGCTCGCGAGGAAATCAACGGGCAGAAGGAAAATAGTCGCCATCAAGGGCGGTTTCCATGGCAAGACGCACGGCGCCCTGTCGGCCACGTGGGACAGCAAGTATCGGAAGAGTTTCGAGCCGCTCGTTCCGGACTTCGTCCACATTCCATTCGGCAATTTCGAAGGCGCAAAGAGTGCGGTTTCCAATGATACTGCGGCAGTTCTGGTTGAACCGATTCAAGGAGAAGGCGGCATTCGTGTCCCTCCGCCGGACTGGCTTCCTTTGCTAAGAGACCTCGCTCAAGATGCTGGAGCGCTGCTGGTTGCAGATGAGATTCAGACTGGTTTTGGAAGGACGGGGCGGATGTTTGCTTGCGATCATTTCGGTGTTATCCCTGACATTATGTGTCTAGGGAAGGGCATCGCGAGCGGCTTACCAATGGGGGTTACTGCTGCGAGCGACAGGACAATGGGTTTTATGGCGGTTGGAGAGCACTCGAGCACATTTGGTGGTAACCCGGTTGTTTGCGCAGCCGCAGAAGCCACAATCAGGGTTCTCCTTGAAGAGCAGCTCGTGGAGAACGCCGCCAAAGTGGGCACCCACTTCAAAGACCAACTTCTGGGCATGCAAAGAGAGCTCCGTATAATCCGAGAAGTGAGGGGCCTAGGCCTCATGCTTGGGGCGGAGATGAGGTTTGACGTCTATTCGACTCTCCAGAGCACGCTTCAGAACGGCGTATTGTTGCTGGACGCGGGAAGGAATGTTCTGCGTTTCTTGCCGCCCCTGTCAATCCGGCACGAGCATGTTGACCGAGTCGTGTCTTGCCTCCGAAGCATTTTGGTGGAAGAGCAGTTTGCAAAATTACCCAGTTGAGCTTCTCCAATCCATGCTCGAGATTTACAGCCCAAGCGGCTCGGAGGGGCAATTGGCCTCTTTCCTGCAGGAGCAAATGTCAGCCCGCGGGTTCAAGGTTAGGAGAGACCACGTTGGAAGCGTCATCGGCGAGTTAGGCGAAGAGGGCCCGAGGGTCTTACTGTGCGGTCACATGGACACAGTTCCCCGCGAGATTCCTGTACGAATCGAGGGGGATTTCATCTACGGCCGGGGCTCCGTGGACGCAAAATCCTCGCTGGCCGCAATGATCGCTGGAAGTTCTCTTGCCATAGAGCGCAGCCCGGCCCCGTTTCGTGTTACCATAGCAGGCGTCGTCGAGGAGGAAACATCAAGCGCAGGCGCCAAGGCCCTGATCGGTTCGGGTAATTCATACGATTTGGCGGTATTCGGGGAGCCGAGCGGAGCCTCGAACATAATCATCGGCTACAAAGGAAGCCTTCAACTTCACGCTACGTGTGTAACAAGTGGTGGCCATTCCGCATCGCCATGGCTTTCGAAGAACAGTTACGAGGAAGCTTTCGAGTTTTGGAAGACCTTCAGAGATTCTCTATTGGAAAATGACTCAACGTCAAAATTCTCGGCAGTCACAGGATGCGTCACAAACGCGGTTGCCGGCGATGCTACAAACAACATCCCTTCTGAAGCCAGACTGGTCATAGATGTACGGATTCCACCCAACATCAAAGCCGCCGATATGGTCAAGAGGGTCGATGAGTTTGCTGAACGCTATCAGAAAAACCACGAGGGCGTTCGTGTCTTGATCGCCGTGGAAGACCGGACCGAAGCTTTCCTAGGAAATGAAGACTCGATTGCTGTGCGTGCTTTTCGTTGGGCAATCCGAAAGACTATGGGCTGCCAAGTCTTACTTGTGAAGAAAACAGGAACCAGCGACATGAATCTATTCGCAGAATCATGCTCAATGCCCATGATAGCTTATGGCCCGGGTGATTCAAGCCTAGACCACACCGAGAACGAAAGGGTCAGCATAAGCGAGTACCTAAGCAGCGTTGAGGTTTATGCGAATGCGATTCAACAGATTGCCTCGCTTACCTACAACAAGGCTTTGCTGCCGCACGCACTCCAGTGAATGTTCAAAATGTCCTCTATTCTTCGGGGCGGAAGGCTAGCAGCAACCAGAAAAGAAGCAGTCAACTTCATTTCATCACTTCACGATGACAAACGAATCGCACACGCAACCGTCCTAGTAAACGAAGCTCACGTCATAGCCCTCACCAAAGCGAAAGCCATCAGCAAGAGCGACGCAAGAAAACTTCTCCGGGCATTACGTCGGCTCGAGGACTGGGTTCCTTTGCGCGAAGGCGTAGAGGACATCCATGTCCTTATCGAAGAGTACGTCACAAAACAGGTTGGGCGAGACGTTGGAGGACAGTTGCACCTCGCAAAGAGCAGAAACGATCAAGTTGTCACTGCCGTCAGAATGGTCCTTCGCGACGAATTGCTGGAGGTCTCAAACCAGCTGCTTTCGCTGGAAAATGTGCTTCTTCGGCTTGCTAGCAAGCACTTAGAATCGGTGTTTCCTGGTTATACGCATCTTCAACCCGCACAGCCCATCAGCTTCGCTCATTACCTCCTAGCTGTAGGGGATTCCTTTCTCCGAGACAATGAGCGAATTCTTGAGACGCACAAACGCGTGAATATGTCTCCGATGGGAGCGGGTGCGCTGGCTGGGTCGAGCTTCAATCTGGATCGGGCGCTGGAAGCTGAACTCCTTGGCTTCGAAGGGCTGATAGAAAATACGCTGGACGCGGTGGGAAGCAGAGACTTCGCTCTAGAAGCGCTGAGTGCATTTTCGATTACAGCTTCGGATCTTTCACGAGTAGCCCAAGACATCATCTTCTTCAGCTCTGCAGACGTGGGGATTCTGGATATTCCAGATGAGTTCGCGTCCACGAGCAGCATAATGCCCCAGAAAAAGAACCCCGACCCATTGGAGATTATTCGGGCCAGATCTGCAGAAGTGACCAGCAATTTTCCAGCCGCAGCAACAATGCTGCATGGTTTACCGTCTGGCTACAATCTCGACTTTCAAGAGATTACACCATTAATGTGGCATTCTTGCGACACGCTCAATTCATGCCTCAAAATACTCGCGCAACTCATATCAGGCCTTAAGCTGGAGAAAGCGATAGCTGAGAGAGATTACCTGCAATACATTGCTGCAACAGAAATTGCCAACATACTCGTTAGAGAAGAAAGAATCCCTTTTCGAACCGCGCATCGCGCCGTCGGCCATTCCATGAGAATGGCCCTTCAACAAAAGAAGACTTTGAGTGAATTGTCTCCAACGGACTGGGAGCGCGGTCTGGGGATGAGGGTAAGTAAGAAGATGTTTGCCTCAATTGCCAAGACATTGGATCTACGAAAACATATCGAGTACTATCGGGTGAAGGGAAGCCCAAACCCGAGACAAACAGAGGCAATGATCCTGTCTCGAACCAAGCGAGTCCAATTGCTGTTTGAAGAGAACGTACATGCTCAGGCCAAGCTGGAACGCAGCTTGACCAAGCTTAGTTCTACGGGCAAGAAGATCTAGAGCTATGGCTCTTGCCGCGTGAAATCCTTTAATAAGATGGGACGCGTGGTGAGCGGCTGAGTGGCTAAGATGCGAGGGGACTACGTTCACCGGAGCTGGTTTGGTTCATTTCTAGCACCAGCTCAAAGCGCCTAAAGCTGACTCTGCCCAAAGGTTCTCTTGAGACAGCAACTTTTGACATCTTCCAGAAGGCATACTACCGAATCTCTGGGCACGATAGAACATATCGCCCTGTAATCAGCGACCGAGATATCGAGCTGAAGATTCTCCGTCCGCAGGAAATCCCAATCTACGTTGCTGAGGGCATGCAGGATATCGGAATAACAGGTTCAGATTGGATCAAGGAGACCGGAGCAGAAGTCGAGCAGATTCAAGACCTTGAATATGGCCATGTCCGTATAGTTGCCGCCATACCGAAGAGGATGCCCTACGCGTCGGTCAACTCACTGCTTGAGGGTGTGTGGAGCCAAGGTCAGCGTGTACGTATATCAACTGAATATCTCAACATAGCCTCGCAATACATCAAGAGCATCCCAGAGTACAAGAGACGCTTTGGTTCCGAGGAACCTCTAATCGTTACGCCTTGGTGGAAGAAAGGAGAGAACCACAAAGCCACAATCTACCTCTCCTTCGGGGCAACAGAAGCCAAACCTCCAGAAGACGCGGACCTAATCATTGAGGTGACCGAAACGGGTACCTCCCTGGAACAGAACGAACTGAAAGCAATAGACACTGTTTTGGAATCCACGGCACAACTGATTGCAAACAAACAAGCTCTGGCGGACTCTTGGAAGAGTGAGAAAATCTACGACGTGCTTGGTCTCCTTAAAGGCGTCGTGGAGGCACGGAAGCGACTACACGTTTTCGTTAATGTAAGAGAAGAAAACCTGCAGGAACTTCTCAATAGGCTCCCCGCCTTACGCGAACCAACCATTAGCCCCCTCTCAAAGAAAGGATGGTATGCAATCAACACGGTCGTAGAGAAGAAGCAGTTGCTCGACCTGCTTCCAACGCTCCGCAGACTTGCTCAAGGTCTTGTGGTGCACGAACCGCAGCAAGTTCTATCACTTGAAGACCTCAACAATGGAAGAAAGAATCAATGAAAACGCTGCTTCCTTTCGCTAAGGTAACATGCTACAACTACAAAACCGTGGCGGCTAGAATTCGAAGGCGACCAGAGATTTCCAAGAGCGAAGCGCTCACGCGTCGAATAATAGAGAAAGTTCGCCGAAACGGTGAAAGAGCCGTGCTTGAATACACTGAAAGATTCGACGGAATCAGCCTTCGCAAGGGGCAATTAAGGATCTCGGAGGCGGAGCTCAAGGAATCAACGCGTCGCGTGGACCCTAGTGTAATGTCTGCCCTTCGTCTATCCTTGCAGCGAGTTGAAGCATTACAAAACGAGTTGCTTTCAAGGATCAACTACTCATCTCAGCTCGACGATTTCACTCTAGAGCTCGCGGCCAAACCTTTACCTTCTGTCGGATGCTACATTCCAGGCGGAAAGGCAGCCTACCCCAGCACAGTGCTTATGACCGCAGGAGTAGCGAAACTGGCTGGAGTACCGCGAATAGCGGTATGCACTCCCCCGAATATGAACGGGACAGTCGATGACACCATTCTTGCTGCCGCTGACCTATGTGGTGTGGATGAGGTGTATAGGTGCGGTGGAGCCCAAGCGATTGCTGCACTCGCCTACGGAACAAAAACAATCCCACGCGTAGAGAAGATAGTTGGTCCGGGTGGAGCCTACGTCGCAATTGCCAAAAAACTGGTTTCAGGTGATGTCGCCATCGACTTCTACGCAGGGCCCACGGAACTCGTTGTGGTCGTCGATAAGACTTCTAACACAAGGCTAGCTGCGTGGGATCTGATTGCCCAAGCCGAGCACGGACCGGACACTCTCCCGTGCCTAGTCACGTGGTCGAATGATGTAGCTTGTGAAGTACGCTCAGAAATTAGGCGAATCCTCCCAGGAATTGAACGGAAAGAATACGTAGAGGAGTCGCTCGCAAACGGAGCAGCAGCGATCTGCGAAGATAAGAACAGCGCCTGCGATTTCGTCAACGAAATGGCACCTGAACACGTGGAACTGCTAACGGAATGTAACAAGGAACTTTCGGAACAAATCCGCAACGCTGGCATAGTTCATACAGGTCCATATTCTCCTGCAGCCGCTTCGGACTACTATATCGGTACGAATCACGTTCTACCGACCGGACGTTTTGCTAGAAGCCACGGCGGTCTTTCGGTGCTTGACTTCATCAAACTAATTTGGACAGTGACAGGATCATCGAATGGTCTTCAGAAGATCCTTGAGCCACTGAGAATCCTAGCATCAAGCGAGGGACTTCCAAACCACTACTCCTCCGTGCAGGCTCGCTTCGAGAAGTGACACTTCTTGGGCCTCAAGTTTGATGACAGTCTGCACCGACTGAAAGGATTGTCAGAGTACCGTTTTGGTTCGGATCTTGAAGTTGATAGAATTCGTGTGAAATTGGACGCGAATGAGAACTGGCACATTCAAGAAAAGGCACTTCGTGGTCTTGTGAACGAGGCTGTGAAGCACGTTGATGTCCGCGAGTACCCTCTGGGGATTGTGGACGAGCTCAGCGCAGCCCTAGCTAAGCACCTGCGAATACCTGGAGAATCAGTGATTCCGACTCAGGGAGCAGACCAAGCAATTGACCTGCTTTGTGAAGCCTTTCTACAGCAAGATGATAAGGCACTGATTGTCGGGCCGACTTACTCTTTCTATAGATTGAGAACAGCGATTGCCGGGGCGCAATGCCTTGAGGTGAGCATGAACAGAGATCTGTCGCTGCCGGTCGAAACTATCCTGAGCTATGGCAAGAACACCGCTCTCTTGTTTGTCTGCTCGCCCAATAATCCTACTGGGAACCAATTCTCGTCAAACGATATCGCGCGAGTTTGCGATGACTTCCCAGGGCTTGTAGTTCTTGACGAAGCTTATGTTGACTTCGCCCAAGAAAGCCTCGTGTCGGAAGTGACGCGCCGCAAGAATCTTGCCGTGATTCGCACGTTCTCAAAGGCATTCGGCTTGGCAAACCTTAGGCTTGGTTTCATAATCGCCCATCCGGATTGGGCCCCATTATTCCTAGATCGCGTTCAATATCCATACCCGGTAAGCAGCATAGCCGCCTCAATCGCCATTCAGCTACTCCAGAAATTCCACCTAGTTGAGAATAGCGTCGAATCATTGAAAAATGAACGAGCGTGGCTCCTCGAACGGCTACGCGAGATTGAGGGCGTGGAAGCTCTTGACTCACAAGCCAACTTCATCTTGGCCAATCTCGCAATTGAGGCCGGGAAAGCGCATAAGCAACTCCTTGAGCGCGGCATCGCAACGAAGAAGATTGGACAAGTGCTAGACCTACCAAACTGCATTCGTGTGACAGTTGGAACTCGTGAGATGAATTCAATCTTCCTCGAATCGTTGAACGAGGTATTGAACAATGCGTGAAAGGTATGAAGTCATCCAGACTCCGGGCGGCGCGGCTTGGATAAAATCATCACAATTTCAAAATCTGCAGCAAGTCGATGCGATTGTCTTTGATTGTGATGGAGTGCTAGTAGACGCACGAAGATCCTATGACGCAACTATACCGAAAGTCGTAGATCAGATACTTAGTATGACGCTCGGGATTGAGTTGCCATGGAAGGAGTTTGCCCCGCGAATGATTGCAGGGCTGCGTCGAACTGGCAGGTTCAACAATGACTGGGACACCACGTACGCCCTAATCCTCTTCTCAGTACTCGCTCTTCCCGTGAAATCAGTTCGAGAGTTGGTCAGCAGCTCATTTTCAAGTAGAACTAGGCGCTTCAACTACTCTCAAAAGGTTGTCATGGCGAATATAGCCTCTCTAGTCAGGAAGTTTTGTTGCAACTCGACTAGAAGTGGAAACGCATCTGAGACGGTGAACCGCTTTGTTAGCGGTAACATGCCAAGCAAGATCTACGGTCCTGTCATTGTTTCGGTAAAGAAACAGCTCGGCTACCCGGGAAGCCCTCCGAATGCTCTGCTCTCAACCTTGTTCGATGAAGTATATCATGGTCCCATTCTATTTCGACGCATGTACGGCGTAGACGCACAACACTATCGAGGAAAAGGGCTCATCAAAAACGAGCGTATACTGGTCAGACGGCAAGATTTGGACAGTGCGAATGAGGTCCTCGGAGAACAAAGACTGGCCATAATCACAGGCCGACCGTATCTTGCGGCAGAGCATGTGCTTCGCGACATACTAGACTACTTTGACGTAGAGGCGTCGCTTTTCATCGGCGACATTGATGTTCATCCCGAACTCGCGACAAAACTCGCTGCATTCCGGAAACCAAGCGGACGAGGTCTGAGTCATGTGCGACAAGCACTTTCTTCTGATATGCTATTGTACGTCGGAGACTCGGCTGAAGATGTTGAAATGGTGGAAAATGCCCGAATAGAAGAAGAACCTGCACTCTCGGCTGGCATTTACGGCATGAGCGTAGAACAATCAGACCATTTGAAGTTCTTCATTGACCGAGGAGCAGACCTGATCCTTCCGACCGCACGAATGATACCAGATGTGTTGAGGTTGATTAAGGATGAGAAGCGCGCAGATTGAGCGAAAGACTAAGGAAACGCAAATCCATGTTACGGTGGCACTAGATGGAAAAGGGACTGCGTCGAATAATACAGGAGTCCGCTTTCTGGATCACATGCTCGACGCATTTGCAACCCACAGCTTGATAGACCTTGAAGTGAAGACCGAAGGTGACCTACAACACCACATCGTTGAAGATGTGGCGCTGGCGCTTGGCTCGGCTTTGAACAAGGCGTTAGGCGATCGAGCCGGTATCAACAGATTTGGACATGCGATCGTTCCTATGGACGATGCGCTTGCGCTTGCTGCGGTAGACCTGGTCCGTCGCCCCTTCGCATCTATACAGCTTCAGATTGAACGCATGATGCTTGAGGATACTCCACGAGAAGACCTAGAGCACTTTCTTCCTTCACTTTCAAACGCTCTTGAGGCCACAGTGCACGTAAAGGTCTTAGAAGGCCGAAACGACCATCACAAAGTGGAGGCTGCCTTCAAAGCGTTCGCCAGAGCGTTCGGCAGCGCAATCGCCCCAGATCCACGGCGCTCCACCCGGTTGCCTTCGTCAAAAGGGATGATGTAACATTGCGCGTTTCAATCTTCAGCTATGACGTTGGGAATCTATACAGCTTACAAGTCGCGCTGAAGCAAGAAGGCGTCGAACCCCAATTAACGAACAACATTCGCAAGGCAAAGGCCGCAGATGCACTACTGCTGCCTGGAGTTGGAAGCTTCCGAGAAGGCGCACGAAAACTCCCAAGGGATGAGATTCGCGATATGGCCCGAGACGGCAAGCCACTCTTCGGCATCTGCTTGGGGCTTCAGCTCTTCTTTGACCGGAGCGATGAGGGCCCTGGAGAAGGCTTAGGACTGTTCCCAGGGCGAGTGAAGCGACTTCCATCCACTGTGAAGGTCCCACACATCGGATGGAACATCCTGAAAATCAAGCGAAGCAATGAATTCGTTGAGCAGCTTGCGGATGAAGCATGGGTCTACTATGTTCACTCCTACTATCCTTCCACTCAAGGAGAGTGGGTAATCGCCACCACCGAATACGGTTTAGAGTACCCCGCCCTCGTCGCTGAGAAGAATATCCTGGGCACACAATTTCATCCCGAGAAGTCCGGCAGCGCAGGACGCGCGATCCTGCGCAACTTCCTTCATTCAATTAGGAAGTGACGAATACGGAAATCTGGGCAGCCATCGACCTTCACCGCGGCCACGTTGTGTCTCTGCGTAGAGGCAGGTTGGAGGAATCCACGGCTTGGAGAACTGACCCGGTCGAGATCGCTAACCGCTGGCAGCGTGAGGGTGCCTACGGGCTTCACGTGGTTGACTTGGATGCGGCTCTAGCAGATGTTTCGAGTCGAGCTGCTGTGGAGTCCATCATTCGCAATGCTAGGATTCCAGTTCAAGTTGGAGGCGGAATAAGAAGCTCAGAAGATGCCGAAAGATTGTTGTCTTCGGGCGCCGATCGAGTGGTTCTTGGGACTCTGGCTTACGAGAGTCCATCAGAGTTCCACAAGATCGTTGAAACTTACGGAGCTGAGAGAATAGTCGTTGCCATAGACTATAGGAACGGCGTGATCGTCACACATGGATGGACAAAAGAGCAGCACCTCACAGTGGTCGAAGCGATCAATAGCCTACAAGTCGCTGGGATTGAAACAGTTCTCGCAACCGCAACCGAGTTCGATGGCATGGCCAAGGGACCGGACCTAGGCACACTTCGCAGTATACGCAGCTCAACATTAATGCGCATTCTTGCCTCGGGGGGCATACGCACGATCAACGATGTCCGTGAACTCGAGAAGATTGGCGTTGAAGGCGTCGTCGCTGGCCGAGCCCTGTATGAAGGCACCCTTCGCCTTTCAGAACTGAACCAAGAGATGTAATGACATTGCCACTGGCCAAGCGTATCATCCCGTGCCTAGATGTCAAGGCAGGAAGAGTGGTGAAAGGCGTACACTTCAAGGGACTTCGGGATGCTGGTGATCCTGTAGAGCTGTCAGTTCGATATCGCGGCGAAGGCGCAGATGAAATCGTTTTCCTTGATATCACCGCCAGCCTTCAGCGAAGGAGAACTCTGAGAGCCCTAGCGAGAAAGGTAGCTGCAAATCTCGATATTCCATTCACTGTCGGCGGCGGAATCAGAAGCATGAGCGATGCTAAACTGGTACTTTGCAATGGAGCCGACAAAGTGTCAATAAACACTGCAGCAATTCAGCGTCCGCAACTCATCAGGAAGCTGGCAAACGTTTTTGGTTCCCAGTGCGTTGTTGTTGCCATAGATGCAAAACGGGTCAGCGATAGAAAACCGCGGAGGTTCAGTGTCTTCAGTCACTCAGCTACTAAATCAACCAAGTTGGAGGCCGCTGAGTGGTCGAGAAGAGCAGAGAAGCTGGGTGCAGGAGAGTTGCTGGTCACATCTATTGACCGCGACGGAACAAAGCTCGGATTCGACCTCGAACTGCTGCAGCACATTGCAGACCAAGTAAATATTCCCGTAATCGCAAGCGGTGGAGCCGGTTCATTGAAGGATTTCTGTTCGGTCTTCTCCAAAACAAGATGCGACGCTGCTCTGGCAGCATCGCTCTTCCACTATGGAGAACTTTCAATCAAAGAGGTAAAAAACTGCTTGACTGACAACGGAATCTTGGTGAGACCTTGAGATCTGCAACACTACAAGACATAGACTTTGAGAAGGGAGGCAGCTTAGTTCCCGTCATTGCTCAAGAGCGAACGTCCGGAAAAATCCTCATGCTGGCATACGCGAACACTATGGCATTACAACGCACCCTTGACACTGGGTTCGCCCATTACTGGAGCCGCAGTAGGCAAAAGCTGTGGAAGAAAGGCGAGGAGTCAGGCCATGTCCAACGAGTACACGAGATTCTAGTCGACTGCGATGGAGATGCACTAATCTACTCTGTAGACCAGGTAGGGCCCACTTGCCATACTGGCGAAACGACTTGCTTCTTCAGGAAACTCGAAAACAAGCCAAACTCCGACTAGAATTACTTCACAGTTCAGGAATGTGCTTGAATCGGCATGTGCGACCGTGAAAGAGTGGCATTATGGGCTTGTTACAAGTGCCGGCAAAATGGTGTTGGGGAGAAGCATCGGAAATTTGACCCCAATTTACCGGTACATATAAGCCCAAGACTGCACTCACTTTCTAGACCACAATCACTGACTCTCCAAACTGACAGCCATGGATCGATTCACCAAGCCAGCAGGTTGAATTCAGTGAAAGATGGGCCATTCGAGCGTCTCGCCGGCACAATTCTTAGTGAAAATGAACGAAAGCTCGCAAAGCATCTGGCAGCACTGCTTGGCAACAGGAAATATGACACTAGACCGCTCATTGCCGAAATCTTGCCAAGAGATTGGGAGAGCAATCGGAAGCATACATTGAAACCCAGAGAGGTTTATCGTCCTTTCTTTTACTTGCGTATGCGTTGCAATGATCGGCCTCCAGAGACCAGATACTTGATCCATCTGACTGGGCTTCATCTTGAAGGATGTTTGAAGTGGCTTGTGCAGAGTACGCCTGAATTTCCCGCAAAGTTGCTTAGTCAGCCGTTTGGCGGTTTGGTCATTCAGCTGAGAAAACAAGGCACACTACATGCAACTTTGGCTAAGGATTTGCTGGAGTTCAACTCGATCGTCAATGTGCCTGCAAAGCACATCATCGCCACGACTATAAGTCCTGAGCTAGATAAGAGAACTTTCAGCGTCTTGGATGTGTCCTTGGCTTTCGTAATGATGCGAAAACTGTCAATGCAGCTGTTTGACATTCTTCGAAGCAGAGGCGTAGCAGTGCCTCAAGAGTGGAAGACTTTCAATGAAAATTGGTTGTCTATGAAACCTTTGGTCCCTCGTATTGCGACAAGTTAGCGGAACTCAAAAGTTAAGAAGGTTCCTCTGCCCGCACTTGACTTACATCAGAGATTATCGTACGGCTGCTTGCCATGGCTTGGTATTGTCCCAAAAGTATGTGTATGCTGGAGCCCTTGGTAGGCAACAGTAGCGGAAACTGAAACAGATCGTGCGACAATCGGTCGGTTCAAATTGAAGTTCTTTTCAATGCACGTACGTGTTACGATTGCCTGACATCCAAGACATGATCAATAGCAGGATTCAGAAACGGGCGAAGGCACGAAAGCGGACTCGAGGCCCTTATCGAAAATCATCTCCGTTACCTCCGCCTTTCAAGTAATTACTTTCGTCCAGCCTCTTCAGACTATGCTATGAGCTCAGAGGTGGGGCAGGGGATTTCAGCTCCAATTCGTCGGTCAGCCAATTTTGCATGAAGGTGGGATACGGGATCCTGCGGTTCCATGTTTAGATAGAATTATTGAGTTTTGAGGAGGCGGGTGTAACTACTCGTCTAGCAAGGATCAGGTAACCACTAGCGATTACTCGGCTCGAGAAGAAAATTCCACGGAACAACCCAAAACAGCCCCTGAACCTACAGACTGCCCCGAACCTGCGCGGATTACCAAGGCATCTTCACCGATCCTCAACACAAACTTCCGCGTCACGTGACCGAGTGAAAGTACTGGTATTTTGGTGCGGGGGAGGGGATTCGAACCCCTGAACCCCTACGGGACAGGGTCCTAAGCCTTCCGCGCTTTGATGCTCTGCGCCTTTGACCTGGCTTCGCCCCTTCACATCAAATGAAGGATTGGCAACCCCCGCAAACGCAAAACGAATGCCACTCCAAATACATTAGAGTATCCGATTCTTCGAGAGCAGGCACCAAAGTGTTCATATTCGCTAAACCTTTGCTTCACGCCAATTCGCAATCTTGAACGGCAGCTGAAGAACCATTGCCAATCGAAGATCTACTCTTCGGAACCACGCTCATCAGATTACTTCAAGAACTGCTAGCGCCTCAGTTCACCCGCTTCTTCACTGCTATCACAGACCTGGGCAGCG
>Ga0315282_10009691_pt1 | contig 15269 bp, 12 predicted proteins | sample YL17G07_20_MG_FD_203693 | JGI IMG/M metagenome (GOLD analysis project Ga0315282, IMG submission 203693) | Sediment microbial communities from Yellowstone Lake, YNP, Wyoming, USA - YL17G07_20 | ecosystem: Environmental > Aquatic > Freshwater > Lake > Sediment | place: USA: Wyoming | collected... | reverse complement strand
AAAAGACGATGAGCGAGATGATGAGGGTCATGAGCCCGATCAACGCCAGATAAAAATAAATCAGATTGACGCCCCGGGAAACCAGGAAAAAATTGAAATTGAACGGCGTGATTTCTCCTTCGCGATAGATTTCGTAAACTACCTTCTGCCCGGAGCTCCCGGCTTTCCAGAGATTTTTGGCGAGATCGATCTTGTTGTTGATGACGACTTTGTTTTGGAGGAGGCTGTAATTCACGGAATAGAGGATGTCGCCCTGCTTGATCCCAGCCAAATAACCCGGGCCGTTCGTATCGACTTTTATAGCCGTTAAGCCGCCGGGCTTCTTTTCCCAGACCACGCCGTCCGTGGGCTCTTTCCAGACGATTTTCCGATAAATATTCAAGCCGCCCAAGACAAGGAGAATGGCCAGAGGCAAAAGAAGCCAGTATGCTTTTCGATTCATGGAACTTTTATCTTATACTTTTATCTAAAACTTGCAACCCAAAAATCCAAAAAATTGAATCCATGGCCTAAAAAATATATGACGAAACCGCTTAATCCAAAATATGCCTTATACCGGCCCGGATCGCCCATTTAATGGAGGGCTGCTGGAGCAGTCTTTTTAAAGCCTTGTCTTCCTTCAGCCCCAGAGGCTTCGTGTTCCTGGAAAGAATCGTGTTCATGTAATCATAATTGGCCCGCTTGGCCGGATCATTTTGCGGCGAAGAGGTGATGTCTTGCGAAGGATGCGAGGCATAGAGAAAAAGAGCGATGATCCCCAGCCGCGCCAAGCTTTTATTCATTATGATAAAAAGATATTACTTTGCTTTCTATTTGTCAAATAAACAGGAGGCTGCGCGCCCTTCATTGACAAACGGGGAGCGATGGCCTAATATTGAGGCTAAAATCCGTAGATTTTGAGACGCGGGTTGAATGAAGACGCATTGAGAGACAACGACAATGCCTTATTTTCTCTGCCGATTGGCCGCCGAAGAGGGACGGATTCTGTCCGAGTCTCTGCTCGCTTCGTCGAGCGAAGAATGCCGCCGGCATTTTGAATCCAAAGGATATTGCGTCCTCTCGATCAAAAGAGACTGGAAAAAATTCAAACTGTCCTCCCTGTCCCCGGAGAAGAAAATCAAGGACCGGGATTTCATTACGTTCAACCAGGAATTCATGGCGCTCGTCAGGGCCGGCTATCCCGTTCTCCGGAGCATCGAAATCATCTCCGGCCGCGCCAAGAACCTCTATCTCAAGGAAATGCTGCGCGGAGTGGAAGACGAAATCCGGCAGGGCAAAGCCCTATCGGAGGCCTTCACACCCTTTGCCAAAAAGTTTTCCACGATTTACACGGCCTCCCTCATGGCCGGCGAGCAGAGCGGCAATCTGCCCGAGACGCTCTCCCAGTTCATTCAATACGCCAAAGTCATCGCTCGGACCAAGGCACGTATCCGGTCGGCCATGCTCTATCCCACGCTTATTCTGGTTTTTTCCCTAGCGCTTCTGACAATTCTCGTCAACTTCGTCCTTCCCAATTTTTCAAACTTTTACGCGGATTTTGAGGCCCAGCTTCCGATCATCACCGGATGGTTGATCGGGTTTGCGCTTTTTGTCCGCGATCACTGGTATATCTGGATCATCCTCATCATCCTGATCATTCTCGCTTATTTTCAAATGCGGGGGCATGAAAAGACGAATCTTTGGCTGGAGAAACAAAAACTCAGGATTCCCATCGGCCGGGGGATCTGGATCGAATCGGCGGCGTCGCTTTTCTGCCGGACGCTGAGCCTGCTCGTTCAGGCCGGAGTTTCGCTTCTTTCGGCCGTGCGCCTCGCCATCCAGGCTATCCCAAATAAATACCTGGCTTCTCAAGCGGCCGAATTGCCCGTGAACATCAAGAACGGCGAAAGCCTTTCGGAATCCATGGTCAAAGCCGAATTCTTTCCGTCGCTGGCCCTGGACATGGTTCGTATCGGAGAAACCTCGGCGAATCTCGGCGGAATGTTGAAGGAAACGGCCGACGTCTATGATGAACGCATTCAGGCTAAAATCGACACGTTTGTGTCCTTAATCGAGCCCATCATCATCATCTTCATGGGACTTCTCGTCGCGGCCATGCTCCTTTCGATTTATATGCCTATTTTTAATATCATCAAGGTGGCGCGCTAACATGAGCAAACAGGAATCGGATAAAGCCGTCCTCGCCGAAGAAAAAGAAACGAAGAAGCTGGCCGAGCGCTATCACGTGCCCTATATCGACCTGGCCGCAACGACCATCGACCGCGAGCTCGTTCAGACCTTCCCGCCCGATTTTCTCTATCGGTCGAATTTCATTCCCCTCGAGACCGACGCCATGACGCTGAAAATCGCAATCGCCGACCCCTCGGATATCGCCACTATCGACGCCATCGAGTCTTTTATGGGCAAAAAGGTCCAAGTCTCGGCCGCACCCAAGCGGGTCATCCATGAGGCTCTCCGCAAGAGCGAGACCGCCCTCCAGGTGCTCAAGGATGCGACCGAAGGTTTTATTCGGCAGGTCGTCGAGAAGGATGGCGGCGATGAAGAAGAGGTCATCTCCATCGAGAAGCTGGCCGATCAGGACGGCTCGATCATCAAGCTCGTCAACACCATCATCTTTGCCGCCGTCCAGAAGCGGGCGAGCGACATCCATATCGAATCCAAAGAAGAGCGGGTTTTGATCAAGTACCGCATCGACGGCGTGCTCAGTGAGACCATGGAGCCGATCGATAAAAAATTCCAGGCGCCCATCATTTCTCGAGTGAAAGTCATGTCCGACCTGGACATCGCCGAGCGCCGCGTTCCTCAGGACGGACGGTTCCGGCTGAAGATTAAAGACAAGACGATCGATTTCCGGGTCTCAATCATGCCCAGCATCTACGGCGAGGACGCGGTCATCCGCATACTGGACAAAGAAATGATCACCGAGGCGATCTTGGAGCTGAAGCTCGACGTCCTCGGTTTTTCCGACGATGTCCTCAAAAAATTCCGGCGGTATATCACTCAGCCCTATGGGATGGTGCTCGTCACCGGGCCCACCGGAGGCGGAAAGACGACGACGCTCTATGCGGCCTTAACCGAGATCAAATCGCCCGAAGATAAAATTATCACCATCGAAGACCCGGTCGAGTACCAAATCGACGGCATCACCCAGATCCCGGTCAATGAGAAAAAGGGCTTGACGTTTGCCCGGGGACTGAGGTCCATCCTTCGCCACGACCCCGATAAAATCATGGTCGGCGAAATCCGCGATCCGGAGACCGCGCAAATCGCCATTCAGTCGGCGTTGACCGGGCATCTCGTCTTCACCACCGTTCATGCCAATAACGTCTTCGATGTTATCGGTCGGTTCCTCCATATGCAGGTGGATCCGTACAGCTTCATTTCAGCGCTCAACTGCATTTTAGCGCAGCGCCTCGTTCGCGTCCTCTGTTCCAAATGCAAAGTGGCGGTCCACTATGATGGACCGCAGCTCTCGGAATCCGGGCTCAGCCCGGACCTCTACCCGAAGCAGATTTTTTATGAAGCCCAGGGCTGCCGAGAGTGCAACTTCACGGGCTACCAGGGTCGGACGGCCATCGCCGAGCTTCTCGAGCTTTCGGATGAAATCCGCGAAATGATCCTCGAACGGAAGCCCTTGTCCGAGGTTAAAAAGACGGCCAAGAGCGAAGGCATCGTGTTTCTAAGAGAGATCGGCGTTGAAAAACTCCTCAAGGGCGTCACCAGCTTGAAGGAATTGAATAAAGTGACGTTTGTGGAATAAGCATGGCGGACCTCATTCATAAAATAAAAAAATATTTGACCGAGCCGTTGTTGCCGCCGCTGTCTTTTCTCTTTTCCCGGACTTGCCTCGGCGGCATTCACTATTCGGCCAAAGAAAAAACCATTGATGCCCATTTTATTCTACCCTTGTCCGCCGGGCTACTCGAGCCGTCTTTCGATAAAAAAAATATCATCAACGGCCGCGCCCTGGAAGGCAAGCTCCGGGAGGGAGTCCACAGGCTCGGGGCCGCAGATAGAAATGTCTTACTTCTCATCCCAGAGGCATGCCTCAAAGTCTTCCTGCTGGCTTTTGATAATCTTCCTTCTTCGATAAAGGAGAGGGAGAATCTCATTCGCTGGCGGCTGAACAAGCTCCTGCCCCTCCAGCCTTCAGACCTCCGGATGTCCTATGACGTCATGACATCCGAGGGCGGCGCGAAAATTATTCTGGTCCTGGCCCGTGCGGCCGTAATTCAAGAGTATGAAAGTTTATTGGCCCGGCTCGATTTGAAAGTGAAGGTGATCGGCCTTCCGTCGCTGGCCCTGATGAATTTCTTGAAACAAGAGCCGACCAAAAATGCGCTCGTGGCGAACATCGAAGCCGACTCCATCAGCCTCTTGGCGGTCGCGGAGGGGAGGGCGGCGCTCTACAGGTTCAAGCCTTTTCTTCAGGATGCGACAAGAGGAGCGCTCTCCGCCCAAAAATGGGAACAGGTCGTCACCGAAGTCCAAAACACGATCCAATTCATGGAGGACCGCGAACAAAAAAAGATCGGCGCGGTCTGGGTCCGCTCGGCCCTCCCGATAGGCGAAGGCGATGGTTTGGCTATTTTGAAAGAAAAATTGTCGGTCCCCGTCAAAGCCTTGGATTTTTCGCTTCCGCGGCCATTGAGCGGGGAAGATAAACAAATTCTTTCTCCGCTCGTAGGGCAGATGATATGACGAGCGGGAACGCCTTGAACATCAACCTAGCCAGCCAGCCGCTGCGCAACCGCAGGTTCTTTTTTATTCTGGTCGGCGGACTTGTCGCGGCCACGCTTATCGTCTCGAGCTTCGCCGGTTTTTATTTCTTCAAATACCGGGCCCGACGGCAGTCGGTCCAATCCGAGCTTGCCAATATGGAAAGGCTGGTCCAGGCCGCCCAAAAAGAAAAGAGCGAGCGGACCGCCGAGATTAAGGAGCTTTCTCAAAAATATAAGGAAAAGATCGACCTGATCAACAGTATTATCATGAACAAGAGCTTTTCCTGGGTCGAATTCTTCTCTTATTTAGAGGATGCCCTGCCGGCCTCGAGCTTTATTTCCTGGATCGCTCCCGTCCAGGCCGGCGCCGGGAAGTTTGAAGTAAAATTCAAGGTCGTCTCGCAACGCGTCGGCGAACTTTTACATTTAATCCAGAATCTCAACGCGCTGAAGTTCAAGCAAATTTCGGTTCAGAGCGAATCCAAGCTCGGAGGGAGGCTTGTCTCCGAGCTGTCCATCGCCTATGAAAGAACTTTTTAATTTTCTCAACGTCAAGGAGCGGAGGATCGCCGCGTCGCTCGCTCTGCTCTTCGTTGCATCTCTTTGCGTTTTTCTCTTCGTCTCTTTAAGAGAAAAACACGCGGCCGGCCATACGGCGGCCCGACTCCAGGCATCCGAAAAAGATTATCGGGAGCTTTCCCGAACAAGGAGCGAGACGAAGCGCGAGTGGCAGCTCTGGCAGGACGCCCGGAAGGACATGGAGGTGCTCAAAGAGACGTATTTTTACGCACAAGAGAAGGGATTCGAGGACCTGCGCCTGGATGTCCAAAAGATCTTCGACGCTTCCGGAGTCGCGGTTTCCGAAATCACCTTCGGCTACGCGGATTTCCTAAAGGGAAATATCCAGAAGGTAAATGCGGACTTTCATTTTTCCGGTTCCTACGCGTCGCTTAAAAGATTTCTCGATATTGTCGAGCGGCATCCGCGGTTCATAGCGGTCGAGAAAATAGATTTTCTCGATATCGGCACGCAGCCCGGGCTGCTGGAATTGAGAATCTTCATGGCGGGATATTATGAGCGCTAAAAAAGCAGCGGGGATTTTTCTGATCATCAGCCTCGGCGTCATGTCCGCGCCCGCCGGCGCCGAAGAAAAGGCGGCGGCCCGGTCCGGCGTCCAAAAAGTGCTGAAGCCGCTCGTCCGGACAGAGTGGCTCCAGAAAAAAAGCGGCCCGGCGGCTCCCGTGAAAAGAGATATTTTCTCTCCGCAGGGCGCTTCCGGAAGCGACGCAATTACGCCCATCGAGGCGCCTGAAAAAGCCGCGGAAAGCCGAAAGGCGAAAGTTGAAGCCGAGTCTGTGGCCGTTTCTTTCAACCTCCGTTATGTCGGCTACATCCAATCGAAGCAAAAAGTGGTCGGCCTGATTCTCCTCGACGGTCAGGCCTTGGCCGTGGAAGAAGGCGATTCCGTGGGGCAAGGCTTTAAGATTCTTAAAATCTCGGCCAAAGAGATGGAGGTCGAAGAGCCGAGCGGAAAACTCGTGACGTTGGCTCTTGAAGGAGGGCAAAAATGAAAAAGCGCGCGCTGGCGATAATCATAATGTTGAGCTTCTGGGGGTGCGTGACCTTCAGTCCGAGCTATAAGCTGGGGACCCAGGCGGAAATGAATAAGAAATGGGAGGAGGCCATCGCTTACTATGAAAAAGCCAGCCTGGACAATCCCAAGGAGCCTGTTTATCGCTTAGCCCTGCAGAGGGCGAAAATCGGGGCCAGTCTATCTCATCTCCAGGAAGCCCGACGATTGGCTGCGCTCGGCAAGAAGGAAGAGGCCAAGGCCGAGTACGTAAAAGCTCTTTCCTACAATCCCCGGGACACCATGATTGCCCTGGAAGCGAAGGCCGTGACGGCCGAAGCGCCCAAGGAACCGGAGCTGCGAAAAGAGAAGATCGAATTTCCGATCAAATTGAAAGCCCGGGAGGAAAACCTCCAGCTCAAATTCCCGGTCGAAACCAGCCTGCGCTCGATTTTTCTCGCCCTCGGCCGGACATCCGGCATCAACATCATTTTTGATGAGAATTTCCGGGACGTTCCGTTCTCTACTGACCTGACCAACACGAATTTCGAACAGGCTTTGAAATCCCTCTGCCTGACCAGCAAGAATTTTTACCGCATCATCGACGAGAAAACGGTCGTCATCGTCCCCGACCAGCCTCTTAAACGGATGCAGTATGAAGTGAACTGCATCAAGACGTTCTATCTATCGAATATCAGCGCCCAGGAATTGCTGGGGTCTCTGTCCCAGATGCTCCGGACGCAAATGAAGGCGCCGAGCATCATTTTTGATAAAAACCTCAATTCGATCACGATCCGCGACACGCCGCAGGCCGTAGAGCTCGCCGATAAGTTAATCAGGATTTGGGACAAGCCCAAGGGCGAGGTCATGATCGACCTCGAAATCATGGAAGTGTCGAGGATAAAGCTGCGCCAGCTCGGTTTGAGTTTCGACCAGAATATAATGGGGCTTCGCTACGGCGGAACAACCTCCGGAACTGAGACGTCGACCAGCTGGTACAATCTCAAGAATCTTGGTTTGTCCAAAGCGGAAAACTATTCCATCAGCCTTCCCGTCGCCTTTGTTCAATTCCTGGAGTCGGACGCGGACACCAAGATCATCGCCCAGCCCCGCCTGCGCGGCCTCGCGGACGAGGAAATCAATCATAAGGTCGGCCAGAAGATTCCGATCCCGAGGACCACGTTTTCGCCGTTTGCTGCAGGCGGCGTCAGCCAACAGCCGATCACTAATTTCGAGCAGCAGGACGTCGGCATTGAGATTAAAATCACCCCGAAGGTCCACCAGGAAAAAGATATTACCCTGGCTCTGGAGATCAAGGTGACATCGCTGGGAGGCACAGGCTATGCTGACATCCCGATTATCAACAACCGGGAGATCAAGAATACGATCCGTCTTAAGGACGGCGAAACCAATCTCATCGCCGGACTTTTAAGGGATGAAGAACGGAGATCCCTGAAGGGAATCCCCGGGCTAAAAGATATCCCGCTTCTGGGAAGGATTTTCTCCGCCGAGGACACGACTCTCGAGCAGACCGACGTCATCATGATGATCACACCTTATATCATCCGGTCGATTCCCTTGAATCCCGACGATTCGAAGCCGGTCTGGGTGGACGTGGAATCCGTGACGTCCGAACGGGGGGGGCAGGGCATTTTTGAAGAGGAGGTTTTGAACAGGGAGCTCGACGCCGAAGAAGCTCAGCGAGAGCTCCGGAGGCGGCGCCAGCAGGAGACAGCTCTCAATCAGGTCTTTTTGAGTCCGGGCAGTTTCGATGTTCCCGTCAACCGCGAATTCCGTATCGCCGTCAATGTCCGCAGCGACCAGGACCTCGGCAGCCTGTCGCTCGTCCTGAATTACAATCCCAAGCAGATGACCCTTAAGGATGTGAGTGAAGGGGGGCTCGTGCGCCAACTCGGGGATAAGGTTCCCTTCTTGAAGAATATCGATAACAACGGCGGCGTCTGCACCATCGGATTTTCCAGCCCTCAAATAGGCCGTGGCGCGAAAGGCGGAGGGACGCTGGCCACGCTGCTTTTTGAATCCAAGGGGTCCGGCGAAAGCGTCCTGAATGTGACAAGCTGTTCGGCGACCGGCGCTCTGGGCCAGGCGGTCAGCTTCCAGACGAGCGGCTCGCGCATCGTCATAAGATAAAAGAACAGTACGTGTCCCCGGGTCTAAAATGATTTACATTTTGACGGGGCCGGTCGCCTCGGGCAAGACGACTTTCCTCTGGGATGTCGGCGTGGTGCTTAAAGCCCAGGACATCCCGTGTGACGGTTATCTCAGTCTTAGAATATCGAAGGGCGATGAAACCATCGGATACGATCTTTTTGATCTTCAAATCAAGCGGACGACGCCTTTCCTCAGGACGTCGGGACAAGACCTCTGGCAGAAAGTCGGCCCCTATTACATCCTGCCGGAGGGGCTAACCCAGGCGGAAAAAATAATACGGCGGAGTCCATCCTCGGCTCTTCTCATCCTGGATGAAATCGGGCCCTTGGAACTCGAGGGCCAAGGCGTCTGGCCGGCCTTGAGCGAGATACTCTTTGATCATCGCCGCTATTTCTTATTAGTCATCCGGCAAAGTCTTCTTCATGAATATTCCAGAATCCTGGAACAGGCGCAGGTTGAAATTTTTGCAGGGAGAAATAGACGCGGAATCGCAGACATCATCCGCAAGATGAAAAGCCATGACCGTCAAAGTTAAATCTTACGCTTATTTCCGAGAGGAAACCGATCTTGCGCGGGTGATATCCGGACATAGCCGCTGGATGCCGTCCTTATATCTGATTGTCTGGACGAATGGCTGATGCCGGAAAACCGATCGAGGCCTTGGTTTAAATCTCTGAGGGCCGAAGGCAGGAAGAAATGAACAGAGGCCAGTGGAAAACCAGAAAAAACATTTTACGACTCTTTCAGTCCATCGGCCGCGCCTCTTTGATCTACGACATCCAGGACAGCCACAGCGGAAACATGGCCATCCGAGCAAGGGATGAAGCCGGCCGCGACTGTATCGTCGTGACCGCCACGGGCTCGCAGAAGGGCGACCTTGATTCCGGCCAAATTTGCTTTTTATCGGCCGCGGGCACCGAGCGCGGCTATCACAAAGCTTCCTCGGAGACAGGCATCCACCGGCGCATTTTGAAAATCGAAGGCGTATGCGGCTCGATCCACGCCCATGCCAAAGACCTGATGATAATGACTCTCGACGACGCGGCGAAACCCAACACGCCGGCCGACTTCATTCCCATCGATCCGCTCGGTTTTTATCATCTCGGTGATCATATCCATGTGGACTGGATCGCCATTCCGAGCGGCTCGGCCGAAATGGCCGAGATCATTCCGAAGCGTCTGACGGACCACCCCGTCACCGTCGTCCAGGCGCACGGCACGTTCGCCCGCGGCCGAGTGCTCGCCGAAGCGTTTTTTCTGACGTGCGTCGCCAACAATGCCGGGGCGGTCGTGCGAGCCGCCAAAAAAATGGGCGTCGATGTCGAGGGACTGCGCGAAAAGATCAAGGCTGCACCGGATTCGTATTTCTCCTATCCGCCGGACGCCTATGTCGTTCGAGGCGATGAGTGGAACGAATTCCCGGAGGAGACGAAAATCCTCAAGGAATTTCGGACAGCGGGTGCCCGCATTTTCGAATCGCGCCTGTCGCCGTTTCACACAGGTTCCATGTCTGTGCGCGGCGCGAGTTATTTGCTCTACGCACCGAAGGCATCCATGCCGCGCGAAGTGGGCGGACCGCTGCTCAAACTCGGGCTCCAGCCGGAAAGCGCCGATTCGCGGGAGCTTGAGCTTCACAAAATGATTTACGCCGAAACCGATTTTAAAACCGTGATGCACTGTTATCTCGCCGAGGCCGAGGCGCATTCGTATTTCCGCTCTGCCGGCGAGGACGCACCCTGTGACCGGATTGTGCCGATCGACGCCGAAGGCGGTTTTTTATATTCCGCGATCCCCGTGGTTCCGCCCAAAGTCGAGACGGGGACATTGATCCGGCTGCTTCATGATAATAAAGTCGTGGTCGTGAGAGGCGGCGGCGTGTGGGCCGTCGGCCATCAATCGCTGTCCGAGGTTCTGCATCATCCGTCTTCTCTCCGCGATATATGCCTTTACCGGCTCGGCGCCCTGGAGCAGGGCCTCGACCTGAGCAAGATGGAGCCGAAGAAGGCGAAACGGTGGTAATTGGAGGACAGACAGCGGCCGGCTCCTGCCGCTTAATATCGAACCGTAAGCATCTCTTTTTGTGTGATTTCCTATCGGTGTCGGAATCGCCCCCGGCCCCCTGGGAACCAGTCTCTTTGGAGGGGGAACCCGCTTCGCCTTTCCCCCTTCCAACGCGAGCTTCGCTCGCTGCCTCCCTTTCTCGCGCGGGGCATGAACCCCGCGCTGCGACCAAAGGGGGCATGCCCCCTTGGATTCCCCGACGATCGGCTCCGCGCGGCAAGCCTTGTGGAGCCGATCGTCCCGTCGGTTCCCCCCATCGAAAAGCCGACGGGGCCCCCCTCCGCTATGGGGGCCTTAGGGACGATTCCAACGCCTCTTTGAAATCACATATTTGGAGACGCTTCCTAATGAAGCGGCGCACTTTTAGCTGGAGTGATTTCGTGATAATATTGCGGGCATAAAATTTAAAGGGTATGAACATCGAATTGACTTTGGCTAAACCGGATCAGAGATGTAGAGTTATATTCGACATGTCTACCCAATTCGCTTTAAGGAGGTCCTTATGAATAGAAAATGGATCGCGCTCCTGGTTGTGTTGGCCTTCATCTGGATGCCGGCCTGCACGAAGCAGCAGAAGATTACTTACCCCGTCACCAAGAAAGTCGATCAGGTCGATGATTATTTCGGCACGAAAGTCGCCGATCCTTACCGCTGGCTCGAGGACGACAAATCCGCGGAAACCGCCAAATGGGTCGAGGCGCAGAACGCCGTGACCTTCGGCTACCTCGGCCAAATTCCCTTCCGTGAAAAAATTCGGAAGCGTCTGACCGAGATTTTCAACTATCCGCGCTATTCATCGCCGATGCGGGTCGGCGAATATTATTTCTTTTACAAAAACGACGGGCTCCAAAACCAGTCCGTCATCTATATCCAGAAAGGGCTCGAAGGCCAGCCCGAGGTGTTCATCGATCCCAATAAGCTCTCGCCCGACGGCACGGTCCGCGCCGGCCTGATCAGCTTTTCCAACGACAAAAAGTATGCGGCTGTTTCCCGGGGCGAAGCCGGCTCGGACTGGTCCGAGATCCGCGTCATGGAGATTGCGACCAAGAAAGAGCTTCCGGATCAAATCCAATGGATTAAGTTCTCCGGCGCAGCCTGGCAGGGCCATGGGTTTTATTACAGCGGCTATGACCAGCCCGCTCCCGGCAAAGAATTGACCGCGAAAAACGAATTCCAGAAAGTTTTTTATCACAAGCTGGGCGACCCGCAGACAAAGGACGCGCTCGTTTATGAAGATAAGAAGCATTCGCTGCGCTATTTCGGGCTGTCCGTCAGCGAGGACGAAAAATACGCCTTCCTCAACGTTTCCCAGGGAACGTCGGGAAACGAGCTTTATTTTAAGGACCTCGCGAAAAAGAACGCGCCGTTCGGACTTCTCATCGGAGGGTTCGACTTCGACAGCGGCGTCATCGACAACGCCGGCGATAAGTTCCTTGTCCAGACCAACGCCGATGCTCCCAATTTCAAGGTCGTCCTCATCGATCCCAAGAAATCCGCCAAGGGGAATTGGCAGGTGATCATTCCTGAAAAATCCGAGACCTTGAACTGGGCCAATGCCGCGGGCGGACAATTGTTTTGCGGCTATCTCAAGGACGCCAACACAAAAATCTATCAACATGCTTTGGACGGCAAACTCGTGCGGGAGATCGAGCTCCCGGCGCTCGGGACCGCGGGCGGATTCGGCGGCTGGAGAGACGATAAGATTCTGTTCTACACGTTCACGTCTTTTACGTTCCCTCCGATGATTTTCAAGTTTGACATCGCCAGCGGCAAGTCCGATGTCTTCCGCAAATCCGAGGTCAAGTTCAAACCCGAGGATTACGAGGTCAAACAGGTCTTCTACGAAAGCAAAGACAAAACCAAAGTCCCGATGTTCATCGTTCATAAAAAGGGCCTTGAGCTCGACGGCGAGAACGCCTGTCTCTTGACGGGCTACGGCGGATTCGACATCAGCATTCAACCGGCTTTCAGTCCCGCCCAAATCGTCCTCCTCGAAAACGGCTGCGTCTTCGCTGAAGCCAACCTGCGCGGCGGCGGCGAATACGGGGAGACCTGGCATAAGGCCGGTATGCTCCTCAACAAGCAGAACGTTTTCGACGATTTCATCGCGGCGGCGGAATATTTGATCCGCGAAAAATACACGTCTTCCGAAAGGCTGGCAATTGAAGGGGGGTCGAACGGAGGGCTGCTTGTCGGAGCCGCAATGACGCAGCGGCCGGATTTATTCAAGGTCGCGCTGCCGGCCGTCGGCGTTATGGATATGCTGCGTTTTCATAAGTTCACCGTCGGCTGGGGCTGGGCCGTGGAATACGGATCGAGCGACGACGAGAAGAATTTCAAAAATCTATATTCTTATTCGCCTCTCCACAACATCAAGGACGGCGCGGCCTATCCGGCGACGCTGGTGACGACGGCCGACCACGACGACCGCGTCGTGCCGGCGCATTCGTTCAAGTTCATTGCGACGCTCCAGGAAAAGCACAAAGGAGACAATCCCGTGCTCATCCGAATCGAGACGCGCTCCGGCCACGGCTCGAGCAACATCACCAAGGCCATCGACGAATTGACCGATATGTATTCGTTTATGTTCTCCAATACGGGAGTCAAGCCGAAGTCCGAATAGTTTAAAGAGAAGAATGAGCGTCGGGCAGGAATATTCTCGGTGCCTGTAAGCGGCTAATGCATCTGCAGACCATCGATTGGGCCATCGTCTTGGCGTCCCTTTCCATCTGTTTTATTCCCGCCCTGTTTTTCGGCAAGCGGGCGGGCAAGAACACGTCGGAATTCTTCGTCTCCGGCCGCGCGGTTCCCTGGTGGCTTGCCGGCCTGTCGATGGTCGCCACGACGTTCAGCAGCGACACGCCCAATCTGGTGACCGACATCGTCCGCCGCAACGGCGTGGCGGGGAACTGGGTCTGGTGGGCGTTCACGCTGACCGGCGTGGCAACGGTCTTTTTCTACGCGCGGCTGTGGCGGCGCTCGAGCGTGATGACCGACCTGGAGTTCTATGAGATCCGCTACTCAGGCCGGGCGGCGGGCGTAGTGCGCGGTTTCCGTTCGGTTTATCTGGGCCTTTGCTTCAACTGCATCATCATGGCCACGGTGAATTTGGCCGCCTGCAAGATCGCCAACGTTCTCTTCGGATTGCCGCGGTGGCAGACGCTGCTTTTTATTTTTTGTCTCAACGTGGCCTTCGCCGCCTTCTCCGGTTTATGGGGGGTGCTCGTCATCGACATGATCCAATTCTTCATCAAGATGACGGCCGTCATCGCCGCCGCTTATTTCGCGGTTAAGTACATCGGCGGGATGGGTCAGCTTGTGTCTACGCTGTCCGCCAAGGCGGGGCCCAACGGACTTCATTATCTTAACATTTTGCCCGACTTTAAGAACAACTGGGACATGGCCCTGGCCATTTTCATCATGCCCATCGCCGTCCAATGGTGGGCGGTCTGGTATCCCGGCGCCGAGCCGGGCGGCGGCAGCTACATCGCCCAGCGGATGCTGGCCTCGAAGTCCGAGAAAGACTCGCTGAGATCGGTGCTCTTCTTCAACGTCGCTCACTATGTCCTGCGGCCCTGGCCGTGGATCCTGGTCGCGTTATGCTCGCTCGTCGTCTATCCACAGTTGTCCGATATCCAGAAAGCCTTTCCCCACATCGACCCGAAGCTTTTGGGACACGATATTGCTTATCCCGCCATGCTTAAATTTTTGCCGGTCGGCTTCATCGGCCTCATGGTCGGCGGCCTCATCGCCGCCAACTCCTCGACCATTTTGACTCATTTGAACTGGGGGGCATCCTATCTCGTCCATGATTTCTACCGGCGGTTCATCCGCAGAGACGCGACCGAAAAACACTATGTTCTTGCAGGTCGCATCGCCACGATCGGTTTGTTCCTCTGCGCCTCGGGCCTGGTCTTTGTCCTGGAAACGGCCAAAGACTCCTTCGACATCATCCTCCAGGTCGGCGCCGGCACGGGCTTGCTGTATCTTGTCCGCTGGTTCTGGTGGCGCGTCAATGCCTGGTGCGAAGTGAATGCCATGATCAGCTCGTTTTCCGTTTCCATCGCCCTGCTCGTTCTCCGTAAAGGCGGCCTTGTCATCAGCACCCATTATGCCCTACTCATAACCATTGCCTTCACCACGATCTGCTGGCTGTTAACCGCCTTTTTCGGCCCACAAACCGACCGGAAGACACTCATCGAATTCTACAAAAAAGTTCGTCCTTTCGGCCCCGGCTGGAAGATCATCCGCCGGGAAGCGGGCATCTCGGAGAAAGAAGCTAAGGCGACGCATGAAAACATTCCGCTGGCTTTGGCCGGATGGGCGGTCGGCACCGCGGCCATCTGGTCGGCCCTGTTCACGGTGGGCAATTTCCTCTACGGCCGTTTGAACTACGCCTTCATACTCCTGGGAATTTTTATCGTCAGCGGGTCGATCCTGCTCCGGGTCATCAACAGGATCTGGAGCAACAATCGCGCCAAGGCGACTTAGGAGCCAGTCTTCTCATCATTTGACCTAGTGTCCCGTCTCATAAATTCCTTGTTATTGTATTCTGCAGAGACGGGACACTTCCCAGGGGGAGTCAAGCTCCCCCCTAGGCGCTTCGCTCCGCTGACCCCCTGAGGGGGGCACGCCGCCCCCCTCAAACTTCCCGGCGGTTGTGCGTCTATTCGCGTATCAACTCTGGCAAGAAATTTGTGAGACGCACAACTAATATCAACGCATTAATAAAAGTGACATCCCCG
>Ga0315282_10009690_pt1 | contig 15270 bp, 6 predicted proteins | sample YL17G07_20_MG_FD_203693 | JGI IMG/M metagenome (GOLD analysis project Ga0315282, IMG submission 203693) | Sediment microbial communities from Yellowstone Lake, YNP, Wyoming, USA - YL17G07_20 | ecosystem: Environmental > Aquatic > Freshwater > Lake > Sediment | place: USA: Wyoming | collected... | reverse complement strand
TCGGCAACTCCCAGGTCCTTATGGGCCGCTGCCCGTTTTGGGGCGGGCACGCGGGGCAAAGCTCCGCGGAAGTGCGCGAGCCCCGGCTTCCACAACTCGGCTATCTTCTCGAACTGCTTTTCCACGATCTCGACCGGATAGGGTCCGGCCCAAGTCTTATAGTCGTCGTAAGGGAACAGCATCATTGAGGCCCGATAACCCGTAGGACGCAAGCGCAAGGGATTCGCCGGGCCGTGCTGGCTGGGAATGTTATAAATCGCGAGACCGAAAGGAAATTCTTCGAAGGCTTTGCTGAAGATCTTCCAGGCTTCCAGGACGGCGGGGGCCGCCTCCTTTCCGTATCTGCGCTCGGCCACCTGCCGAAGCACTTCGCCGGCGCCGGGTGAGGGCGAAAAATAGAAGCCGCGGGCCGCTTCGAAATTGGGCGAAGGATAACCGCCCACGGTCCAGGACGCCATCAGCCCTTGAACACCTGCCTTCAGCAGGTTTTCGCAGTGTTGGGCGATCATGTTGGGGACGGGGATGTAAGGGACGGCGGAGATCTCCCAGGTGCTGCTCCACTGAACTTTCGCCAGCGTGGTGAGACCTCGCTCACGCGCGAGACCCCAATTGCGCAGAGCCCGTGGTCCTGGACCCACCACGGAAATGGAGTATTCACCCACACGGGTATGGCATCCCCCACGGTCCACTGGTCGATCCCACTCGCTGACGCTGAGCAACGCGACGTCTTGGGGAAGACGTTCGATGACCCCGGCGGAGTCGGCGCCGTTGCGGATCCAATCGTTTCCCCATCCCCAGTCCCAGGCCATGACCTCGGCACCGGCGCTCGCGCGGCGCACGCCATCTCGAAAGGTCTGAATCACTTCGGCAATCACTTCCGCCCCCGGCCGTTGCGAACAGCGCGCGCAAAATTGCGCCCGACCATGGGAGTAACAGTTCGTCAAGTTCTCCGACGCGGTGATGGTGAAGACCCCGCCCAGTCCCGGAACCTGCGCAAAGACGTGGGCGAGGCTATCGGCAATCCACTCGCGGACTTCTGCAGTACTCGTGCACATCGCGAAGTACGCAGGGTCGTGTCCGTCGTAAGTCCCTTTTATTTGCGGATGTCTGGCGAAGAACTGAGCGGGCATCAAGCGGGGTTCGTTTAGATAGAGATATATTTTCATTCCGTAGTCCCGCGCGCGCTCCACCAGCCTGGCCAGATTTTTCAGCCGCGCCTCCCATCCTTCCCCAAATTCTGGAAAACTCTTCGAAGGTGCCAGGGTCCTCAGCACCGCCTGCAACCACACTCCGTTTACTCCCGCGCGCGCCAGCTTCTCTAAGAATCCTTTCGGAAAGGGATCGATCTTCGTCTCCAGGAGTGGATCCCCATATAGGGCAAAATAGGAATAGACATAGCGCGGATCGAGACGAGTGGTGCGCAACACTGAGCCCTTGGCGAGGTAAGGCCCCTGCCGCGCTTCCATCTGGTCCTGGAGAAAATACAGACCCTGTCGCACGCCCGAGAGATCCCGGCCCGTCAACCGGATCTCTTCCGGTTGGATGTCTATTTTAAAACTGCCGGATGGCCGGGCGATGGATGCGTCGAGTCTAAACTCCACCAACTTCGAAGCCGGCCTGGTTTCTTCTGTGAGGCCTATTTCGCACCCAAAAGCCGATTGCAGGTAAGCCTGGAACTCTCCCAGCAACCGTCCAGGGATTCCCGAGGATTCGGAGGGCTTCTTCAATAACCAGCCCCGGCTCAAGTCCAATTCCCCCTCGGCGGGACGGCTGACGGGGCTGCCTTGGAAAGGCGTCCGCGCGCTGCTCAAGTCGGCCACGAACTGAAACGCCGGCTCACCAGTTTCATCCAGCGACGGCCCGAATGTTTCACGGACTAGACGTCTGATCTCCGCCGCTCGTTGCCGCGCCGCCGGGGATGGCTCTTCGTACCGCAACGGCAAACACCGGGGCCTCAACAGGCCCAGTTTGGCCCAAAGAAAATCGTCTTCTTTCAGTGTGTACTGGTAATGCTGCGAGTCCCAGCCCAAAAGGTCGATCAATTGGTCATCGGGCAGGACGTGCCAGTTCTGGCGAATGACGGTGATATGGATGCGGCGGAGTTGGTCGTCGGTAAGGTGAGGTTTGGGAGGCAGACCCATGGACGCGCCAATCTCCAACACTTTCTCGGGCGTCGTTCCCAGCACCCCGGCCATGCGGTCGGTGTTGGCCAGTTCCCAATTTCGCCAAACGAACAAGTGCAGGCGGTCGGGAAAATGGGGTTCGGGAATGGGATCAGGCGCCGGCGCCCCCCTCTCGATCTCCAATTCTTGGGCACGAAGCCATGGGTCCCGGAGATTGGCGACAATCAAGGCATTTAGGGCGCTTTGGCCAAGAAATCTTCGACGATTCATTACTGGTTATGGCGATTGATGATGCCGCGGCAATTCTCGTGTCCGCACCGGCAGCGCATGGTTTCATCCGTATGGTCGTAGTTGTAATCGACGGTCAATTCCTCGCCCTTGCGAATCGCGTGCAGGCTCATATAGAGAATGTGACCCTTCATGATGCGCGACACCAAGTTGGGCTGGCACGAGTGATTAATCAACTCCGCGCCGGAGCCTCCCACTCCACCGTCGATCGTCCAGTGATCGTCAAGGACGAACAGGTAGGGCGTCCTCTCACGCCGCTTCGCCTCCCGCGGTCCGATTTTCTCGCCCCGATACTCGATCACCTTGCGGTTGGCCGGAATGTGCTGGTCCGCGTAAACACCCCAGCGGTGAATCTTGGACTCCGCGGCCCGCAGACGAAAACAGCAGTACTTGGGATCAATGACCGGAGCAACCGCCGGACCGTTCCTTGACTTGGCCATAGAGCAAAAACGTGCCGCTTCCTTGCGGAATTGTGCGCCACTCACCCTATCATACATGAGGCGGGTTTATCATCACGTCTGTGGAAGGTCCGGATTGAAAGGCTTCGGGAAAACCCGGCGCGCCTTCATTCTGAGCCCGTTTTGTCAGCGTAGAACCCCGGTAGTTTGCGTCTGCGGCGCACCCGGACACGACGCTGTCATTCTGAGGCCGCTTTTTGGGCGAAGAACCCCGGCAGTTGGTTCGTTCGCGTTCCCGTACGAACTACAGAGGTCCTTCGGCCCGATGAACTGCGTCGGGCCTCAGGATGACAGTGTTGGCGCAATAATCCTCATACCTTTCCCCGCCGTTGGACTCGAGCCGATCGGTCTCGCTAACCCTGCCACACCACTTCCCAGGCGGCAGAACTTGGGTTCACGAGGAGAATATCACCCTGTCGCCTGGCCTCCGCTCCCGTGATCTGGTCAAACCGCCGCGCGCTGCCCAAGGTCGCAGGTATGTGCACGTTTGCCGGCGCGGGTCCGGCGCCTCGTTGAAACTTCAAGCGCCAGCCATCGTGGCCATCGAGCGGTTCGAGGCTCAGATCGATCCGGCCGAAACGTGTGGGGGATTGCACCACGCTCATCGGTTCCGCGCTCGCCAGTTCGAAATCGCCGACGCCCGCGAGCAGACGCAAATCGCGGCCATCTTCGAGCGCCAGCATGTGGCGCAAGTAAAGCACGCACTCCGCGCTCGCCCAGTTGTGGGGCATGTCGCCGACGTAGTCCGCCGTCAGGCTTCCGCGCAAGGGTTGCTCCTCGCGCCAGCAATGGAGCGGCGAGGCGTGGTTGAGAAAACCGGTAAAGGTTGAGCGTGCCCAATCCGCCAGCCCGGCCCACAAATAGACGTGGGCCACAAATCCCGCGTTGTAATTCCAAACCCCTTTGTGCGGAAGCCATCCGGTTTCCGCGGGAATGTCTTCCTGCGTGCAGGCCTGCATCAAGCGCAAATGGCCTTGCACAATCGGATCGTCCTTATCAAACACCAGGCCCGGATAGATGGCGTGGGAAAGCGCCCATTGCGCTATTTGGGGCTGGAACCGGTCCCATTCATTGGGGACTGTCCACAGGGGATCTTCCTTCACCAACATGGGCAGGTACTTGAACCCGTCAGGATGACGGCGCATCTCCTGGTGAGCGGCGGCAAAAAACGCGGAGCGCAATTCGGCGTAAAATTGCTTGGCGCCACCGGGGTCGGGGAGACCCAGCCGCTCCGTCGCTTCCGCGACCGCTTTCAATCCCGCCAACACCCAGACGGTGTTGGTGAATTCGGAATGAGTGCCTCCCAGCCCGCCGTCACCCGTACCCGGCGCCAGCAGACCATACCGGCCATTGACGCTGCCGTCAGTCCTGGCTTCATCCCGCTTGGCTTCGAGGAATTTTACCGCTCGCGCCACGTTCGGCTGCATGGAGCGAAAATAGCTCCAGTCCTGGCTGAGCTCGGCCTGCCGCACCAGAGTGAACATGGCGATACCGGTGTCTTTCCACATCCCTCGCCCGCCGCCTGCGAGCACGCCTCCATCCGCCTCCTGGCGCTGCCATGTAGCTTCCAATCCCTCCTGCGCGGCCGCATCGTAACCCAAGTAGCGGGCGGCCTCGAGGAGAAAGTTGCCGTCGACCACCCACAGGCCGCGGTAAACCGTGGGCCCCACCTGAAACGTCAGCTTGCCGGCTTTCACTTCGCGGGCCTGCTGGATGTTCCGCGCGCAGGCCACCAAGAACTCACCGTGCGGCCCAGGAAATTTGAGCGAGACCTTTCCGTCAAAGGGTTTCCAGTTCTGCCAGAATTCTCGCGCCTCCGCCAGCAATTGGTCGGGATGCGCAAGGCCGTCCTTCAGCTTTTCCACTTCCTGCCCTTCCTGGGGAAAGCGCAGGAAAGCGCGGAACGGCTGGCCCGCAGAAATGATGGCGGCTTTCATGCGGTACGTTAGTTGAACCCCGCCAACCTGGGCACGCGAAAAAGATTTATCGCTCAGCAGAAATGGTGGCGCTTGCTCATTGTCCAGGCGCAGGACGGCGCCTTCCGGAGTGCTCTGTAGTTTTACCTCACGTTTGGTTGTCAGAATCACGAGCGGAACCACCGCCACCTTGTGCTCCGTGCGGGGCTCAACTTCCAGAATCACGTTATCGACGCGGCCTTCACCCGGTCGCTGCGTGGCGAAGGTGGTGAGATGCATAAAAGCTTCGGGGCGATCCAACCGTGTGTGAACAATAGGAACACCCGGCGCTTCCAACCGCTGCCCGCCCACCTGGTTGGCTTCCATTCCCTCAAAGGAGAATTCCACCACTTCCGGAAAGTAAGCGATGCCGCCGGTTCGACCCGGATGACCGTAGCGCAGCTCGCCACGTTCGCCAATCAGGCTCTTGTAATGATCGTCCGGGTAGCAGTAAGCCGTCTGCCAGGAGAGCGGCGAGTAGCGGAAGTCGATTGCGGCGGAAGGGATCTCGCTCTCCACTTTGGATGCGTTGCCCTCTGCCTCCTGCACGGCCAGGCTCGATGCGCTGGCCAGAATCGCCGAGGAGCCGGCCACGGCGGCCGTCCCCAAACCGACGCTTACATCGTGGAGGAATTTACGTCTTGTTGATTTGCTCATGGGTTTAATCTCCTACAAAGGAAGAGCGTATCTGTCAGCAGACTTGCAAGGCGGTCCTTGTGGTCCTCATCATAGGGCGCATCAGTATACGGCGAATCTCGTTGGCTCGCACGCGATAAACCAGGATTTCTTATCAAGTCACGATGTTCTCATCGAGGCGCCTGGATGGTAGGGGTTCACCAAGCTGATTGATCCCTCGGGCCATTGAATGATCGGGTGATGTGAGATTGCAGCGCCAGTTTGACAGCCAAGACAAGGGCATGGTAGGGTGGCCCGCGGCTGGGGTATGAAGAGCGGGGCCTCTTGGCCCGCGACGCTGAAACAGCCTCCAATTGGCCGTTTTGCTTGCCGGTGTAGCTCCACGAAAGCGCACATTATCCGCTACGGCTCTGGACCAGGTGGCGGGAGATGTGCCCGGCGCCGGTCAAAGCGCGCCGGAGGACTGGATCAAAACATGTTGAGTTCGCGCGAACGGGTGAATGCGGCCTTGAGTCATAAGCAAGCTGACAGGGTCCCATTAGATCTGGGCGGAAGCGTCACGACGGGGATGCACGTGGACAGCGTCTACCTGCTGCGCCAAGCCTTGCGACTCGACCCGCCCGGTACGCCCGTCAAGGTTATCGATCCGTTCCAAATGCTGGGCGAAATCGCTCCCGACCTGGGAGCGGCGCTGGGCGTGGATGTGCTCCCGCTCGCCAAGCCGGTGACCGATTTTGGGTTCCGGCTCGAGGGGTGGAAACCCTGGACGACGTTCGCCGGAACTCCTGTGCTGGTGCCCGAGGGCTTTAACACCGAGCCCGACGCCAACGGGGACATTCTTCTTTACCCCCAAGGTGACCGCACTGCGCCCGCGAGCGGGCGGATGCCCAAGGGCGGGATTTACTTCGACACCATCATTCGACAGCCCACCGTGGACGATGCCACCTTGAAGGTCGAAGACAATTTGGAGGAGTTTGGACCCATCTCGGAGCGGGATCTTGCGCACTTGAAGAACGAGGCGGAGCGACTCTACCGAACCACCGACAAAGCCATCCTCCTGAGTCCCGGCGGCACATCGTTCGGAAGCTTTGCGGCCACCCCCGGCCCGGCGCTGAAACATCCCAAGGGGATTCGCAGCGTGGAAGAATGGCAGATGAGCACCATCACTCGCCGGGATCACCTGGTCAAGATATTTGAACGGCAATGCGAGATCGGCTTGGCGAATCTCCAGAAGATTGCCGATGCCGTGGGAAGCCGCGTGACGGCGGTGATTACCAGCTACACCGACTTTGGCGCCCAGAACGGACCCTTCATCTCTCCCCAAACCTACCGGGCTTTATACAAACCATTTAATAAGGCCGTTAATGATTGGGTTCATCAGCACACAACCTGGAAGACCTTTACCCATTGCTGCGGTTCGGTCCGCGCCCTGCTTCCGGATTTCGTAGAGGCGGGGTTCGATATTTTGAATCCCGTTCAGACTTCCGCCGCACACATGGACCCGGTGGAACTCAAGAAATCCTTTGGCGATGTGTTCACCTTCTGGGGCGGAGGGATCGACACCCAACGCACGCTGCCATTCGGCACGCCGGAGGAAGTTCGCGAAGAGGTTCGGCAACGGCTCAGAGTGTTTGGAGGGGGAGGCGGTTTCGTTTTCAGCCCTGTGCACAATGTGCAAGCGCGCGCGCCGATTGAGAATATCTTGGCGATGTACGAGGCCGTGCGCGAGTTCGGCCATTATCCCGTCAGGTAGCAAGTGCAGCGCGGATCTGTTTGGAAGGTCAGCGGCTTTATCTTGTCAATGGAGAGCTCCCAGAAGTCCATTTGGGAAATCGCAAAATCAAAGATCAGGGATGTGCGCCAGCCGGCACCATCGTCGCCAGCAATCCCTAAAACGTAAAACGCGTTTGCAACTCCAGCCGACGATTATCTGCGGACTCGGAAAAGCCGGTGCCTCCAAGGGTGCCGACACCGTAAGGTTGGTTGGCCTGCCCGAATCGCGGCGACTCGATATTGCCAATAATGAGTCCGGGATTATTTCGATTCAGCAAATTGCGAATCGACATCGAGATGGTCAGATTGTAACGGCGGCTGGTGGAAGATGAATCGCCGCGTGGCCCTCCCAGGTCGAACGGACCACTGGGGCCCCGCCGCCCGTAACCGCCCGGTATCGCCCCGCCGCCTCCACGCTCCGCTCCCCCGAAGGCGAAAGACTTCGATAGACGCAGGTTAAACACAACGATGCCAGGTCCGCGACCGAAGTTACGCGGAAGGATCCTCTCACCGGCCGACGGATTGGGATCGAGAAGGCCATACGCCGTTTGAATCAATCCCGGCTTGCTCGGGTCCACGGTCAGACCCGGTCTCCCATTGAAGAGTGTGGTGCCATACAGGTCCTGGCCGGCGGTGATGTCAAAGGGCGCCCCGGAGTTGCCGATCAGCAGCGGGTTCAGGCGAATGCCCCAACGCGTGCTGATGGACCCGCCGAAAGTTACCTGATGGCGAATATCCGTCGCCGCCGGCCCGTATTCTCCCGCCATGCTGTAGGGATTTGCCGGGAAAGTCCCGAGACCGTCGGTGTTGCTCCTCACATGGTTGTAAAGATACGAACCGAACAGGGAAATGTGCTTGCTGGCTTGGGAGTTGAAGTTCGTAATCACCTGAGTCTGGTTGTAAAGGCCCGCCGATTCCATCTGAAACACGGGATTCGGATTACTTAGCGGAAACACGCCGCTCCCGGGAATCTGCGGATCGAAGGTCCCGGGCAACGGGGCGTTGATGTCCGCAGATCGCAGTTGGTGCAGCCCGTGGCTATCCGCGAAAGTAACCGCCACCGTGGTGTGGGCCGGTAGTTGTCTCTCGAACGACGCAGCGGACTGGATGAAATAAGGCGCCCGCAGAGTGGGGCTGACCTGTTGGATAACCTGCTGCCCCACATTGGCGCTCAACAAAGCCAGGGAAGGAACCGAGGGGTAAAAGTCCGGATTGGTAATGACGTATTGCTGTTGCACTTTGCCGTTGTAGCGCTCGGCCGTAAGCGTGTCGGTCAAATCGAAGCGATCGTAAAAAATTCCAAACCCGGCGCGGATTACATTCTTGGGATTCGACTTACCTGCCCCACCGCCGGGAGCCCAGGCCAAGCCGATCCGTGGAGCGAGGTCCCACCCGTCACTGATGTTCGTTTGGGCTTCGTAGCGCAAGCCGTAACTTAGGGACAGGCCCGGCCGGGCGCGCCAATCGTCTCCGGCGAAGATCGCGAAGTCCCACTGATTCGCCGCGAGGGAGGGCATTCCGGCAGCGATAGTGAATTGCGAAGCGCCGCCTCCGAGCGCCCGTATTTGCGCGGGCGCAAGTCCCATCTGCCCGAACACCAGGGTTCGCTGATAGGCTTCAATGGAAGTGATGTTGGCACTAACCGGTTGCCCGCCTGGTCCTAACACCGGGTGATTGTTCGCATCCAATTCCGGCGCCAAGCCGCCGGAGAAGATAAAGGTGCCTCCGAAGTTCGCCGGTGAAGTGTTGTTAAGGAATCCTGCGCGTAACCGCACGCCGAATCGCAAGGTGTGAGACCGGTGGAGAAGCGTGGTGTAGTTCTGCACCTCGTAATCGTTCTCGAGGTTAAGCGAATTCCCTGCCTGCGCCCCTCCTCCGGTAAATGCTCCCAGGACATCGAGGGTGGGAGGCGCCTGGTCGGGCACCCCGGAAAGATTGGAGCGGTAAAACTGAAACCGAGTTTCATTGAGGGCGTTCGCATTGAGTGTGAAGGTATTCGTGATCTGCACCGTCTGGCTGTCACTGTGGTTGTGGAGACCCGCGGAAACCAGATTGAATCCGCCCACGCCGGCGTGCTGAATATCAGCCGTGGCGAAGCGATAGCGCACCGAAAGGGTGTCTTTGTCGCTTAACTGGCTGTCAATACGGGGGCTGAGCGTAATACGGCGTTGAGGAATCAGGAACACATGGGTGTAAGGATCGATGATGGCGAGCGTGGCGGGATCGAGCGTGGTCCCATTGATGATTGCACCGTTGTCGATGGCGGCGCGGTCGGCGTTCATGAAGAACGAGGTTTGCCGGTTCAGCGGTCCAGTCACGCTGGCTCCATATTCCTTCAGCAGAAAGGGCGCCTTCTCGGCAGCGTAGGGGTTACGCGAGTTCCAGAAGCTGTCGCCGAAATTGTAGTAGCCCGTACCGTGGAACTTGTCCGCCCCCGGTTTGGTGAAGACTTCGATCCGGCCATAGCCGAGCTTGTCATACTCGGGGGAAAAGGGGTTTTGGTTGATCCGAATCTCGCGGATCGCGTCCTTGGAAGGCAGTTCCCCGCCGCTGAATCCGTCAATGTAGATTGCGCCGCCATTCGGGCCGGCGGACGGACCGGCGAGTGCTTGCAGGTCGGCGGCCAAATCCTCCGGATCATCAGAGAGCGCCTGTAGGTCACTACCCCGTAGCACCAGGGCGCTGGCGTTGCTCGCCGCGGCGGTGCTGACCGCCGGCCCTTCCCTGCCTTGTACCTCCACGTGCTGAGAAGCAAGCACGACTTTCAGTTGCAGATTCAGTGTCTGTGCCCCGGATCTCAGCGAAATCTTTGCGGGCTCCGGAAGTGCTAGGTTGGGTGCGGACGCTTGTATAACATACGCATCAGCCTTGAGACCCGAGAATTGATACGCTCCATCTCTCCCGCTCTTCGTCGAGCGCGTCAAGCCGGACGGTCCGGTAAGTGTGACCGTTGCGCCGACAACGATGGCCCCACTTTGGTCAGTGACCACGCCGTGCACCGCCGTCGCTTGCCCGAAGAGGGGCGATGCCATGATGAGGACGCCCAATAAACAAAGGAAGAACTTCAACACGCTCATATCAAAATGCGGGTCGCACAGGCTCGCATCGCAACCATGCGGACCCATTATGTATCCTCTCGCCCTGCTCGCGGTCAGCGAACACGCTCCGCATTATGGAATGTATCCGGTCTCAGAGCAAGCGTAAGGCGTAAGGCGGATCTTCCTTGAGGATTCGCTGCTCTTCGTGCCCACCAGCGCGCGCCGGTTGAAAACATCTTGGCCATGTACGAGGCCGTGCGAGAGTTCGGCCAGTATGCAGGGGTGTAACGCGGACCTGCTCTTTAGGTCCGCGGCTTTTCCTGGCCAACCCGAGACGATAAGGCCAAAACCCGGATTGCGCAGAGCAAAGCTCTGCGGTCCCCGTGGCTTCAATCAGCTTCCTGAACGCAGAGCTGCGCTCTGCGCAATCCGGATTAACTTAATTCAGGAGTAAGTGTGTGGTGCGGACCTGCTTTTTAGGTCCGCGGCTTATCCTAGCCAACCAGGGACGAGCCGCGGACCTACCAAACAGGTCCGCGCTACACATGCTTCCACTCCGCTTCCCACGCGGCGGCGGTAGGGGTGACTAAGAGCACACTTCCCTGCTGGCGAAATCCTGCGCCGGCGATTTTCGCGAAGCGCCATTGGCTCCCCAGCATTACCGGTAGCTGGACATTCGCCGGCGCAGGGCCGGTGCCTCGCTGGAATTTCAAGCGCCAGCCCTGGTGGCCGTCGAGCGGTTCGAGATTCACCTCAATCCTCCCGAAACGTGTGGGAGACTGAACCCACGCCAGGGGCTTTCCACTTGCCAGCTGAAAATCCCCCACGCCCGCCAGCAAGCGCAAGTCATGACCATCTTCGAGAGCCAGCATGTGGCGCAAGTAAAGAATGCACTCCGCGCTGGCCCAATTATGGGGCATGTCGCCGTGCAGGTCGGCGGTAAGGCTGCCGCGCACGGGCTGTTCCTCCCACCAGCAATAGAGCGGCGAGGCATGATTCAGAAAGCCGGCGAACGTCCGCCGTGCCCAGTCTGCCAGGCCCGCCCACAGGTAGACGTGCGCCACAAAGGCTCCGTTGTAAGGCCAAAGTCCCCCGTGCGGCAGCCAGCCGGTTTCCGCAGGAATATCTTCCTGCGTGCAGGCCTGCATCAGGCGGATGTGGCCCTGCACAATCGGATCGTCTTTGGCGAAGACCAGGCCCGGATAGATGGCGTGGGAGAGCGCCCATTGCGCCGTTTGGGGCCGTGGCCGATCCCATTCATCCGGTGCAGACCAAAGCGGATCTCCCTTCGCCAACATGGGAAGATAATCGAACCCGTCGGGATGGCGGCGCATCTCCTGGCGAGCGGCGGCGAGGAAGGCCGCGCGCAATTCCTGATAAAGCTGTTTCGCGCCGCCGGGGTCGGGGAGGCCCAATCTGTCCGCCGCCTCGACCACCGCCTTCAATCCCGCCAGCACCCACACCGTGTTGGTGAATTCGGAATGGATGTTGGGCAGGCCGCCGTCGCCGTAGCCGGGCGCCAGCAGACCATAGCGGCCGTTGATGCTGCCGTCGGTCTTGGCTTGGTCGCGGAGGCTCACGAGAAAGGCCACGGCCCGCACCACTTCAGGCTGCCTGGCGCGGAAGTAGCTCCAATCCTGGCTCAGTTCGGCCTGCCGCACCAGCGTAAACAGGGCGATTCCGGTGTCCTTCCAGTGCGCGTGTCCGGCGGCCGCAAAGACTCCCCCCGCCCCCTCCTGGTGGGCCCAGGTGGATTCCAGTCCCTCTTGCGCCGCCGCGTCGTAACCGAGATAGCGGGCGGCTTCCAGAATGAAGTGGCCGTCAACTACCGCCAGGACCCGGTAAACCGTGGGCCCGACCTCGAATGCCAGCTTTCCCGCCTTCTCCTCGCGCGCCTGCTGGATGTTGCGCGCACAGGCAACGAGAAAATCACCCTGTGGCCCGGGGACCTGGACTGACACCTTACCCTCACAGGGCTTCCAGTTCTGCCAGTAGTCTCGCGCCTCCGCCAATAGTTGCTGAGGAGCCGCCAGGCCGTCCCGCAGCTTATCGACCTCCTGGCCTTCTTGGGGGAAGCGCAGGAAACAGCGGAAGGGTTTGCCCTCGGAAACCACGGCGGCCTTCATGCGGTACTCGCGCTCCGCCGCTCCCACTTGCCGAACCGTGAGGGGTGCGTCCGTGATGAAGAACGGCGGCGATTTTTCATCGTCGAGACGCAGCACGGTGACGCCGGAATCTGTTTGCAGCTTCGCCTCCCTCCGGGTTTTCACCCGCACCAGCGGAACCACCGTAAGCGCGCGCGCCGTGCGCGGCCCGACTTCCAGAATTACATTGTCAACGCGCCCTTCGCCGGCGCGGCGCGTGGCAAAAGTGGTGATTTGCAGGAAGGCTTCGGGGCGGTCGATGCGCGTGTGAATGATGGGAATGCCCGGAGCTTCCAGGCGCTGCCAGCCCAACTGGTCAGATTCCATCCCCAGGAGCGAGAAATCGACAATCTGCGGGAAGTACTGCGCGCCGGCGGGCCGGCCAGGGTTCCAGTAGCGCAAGTCACCGCGGTCACCGACCAGGCTCTTGTAAACATCGTCGGGAAAACAGTAAACCGTCTGCCACGAAAGCGGAGAGTACCGAAAGTCGATTGCGGTGGTGGGGGTCTGGTGACCGAGGCTAGAGCGTTGATCCTCCGCCCGAGCTTCAGGATTGCTTGAAGCACCAGCAAGGACAGGCGACGAGCCGGCGATTGCGGCCGTTCCCAACCCCAAGCCGGCGTCACGAAGAAATTTGCGCCTGGTAGATTCGCTCACCGTTTCTTCTCCTGTGTTTGAGGTGCAGATACGTCAGCAGATGCTTTAATGGGTCCTGGTGACGGTCATAATGGGGCTGAAAGGGGTCGCAAAGATTCCCTTCTGAGCCGCCGTGGCGAGCGGCACATTCTCTTCCGACCCGGAAGGCTGAAGTCAGTTTCCCTGCACAACCTTAAGCGGCTTTAGACTTCGGTGCTTCCGAAGCAGCCTTGGAACCTGACCCGGGCTTGGGCGGGGTTTGTCCAACGGCCTTTTCAAGAGCGGCATCGATGCGCTCCAGGGCGCGCTCCACCTGCTTCAGGTGCTCCGCGGCGGAAGGCAGCGAGTCGGCCTCCTCAATTCCCGCCAGGTTGGCGCGAATGGCGTTCAGGCCATTCGCAGCCTCGTGGGCGAGCGTATTCAGCGCGTCCTGCTGAACCTTCTCCTTGAATCTCCATTCGCGCGCGCGGAACTTCCACACTTGGCTCCGCCAGAACGTCAGCGCCACGATCAGTACGAGGGGCAGCGGCGCGACGAACGCTTGCACCCATGGCGCAGATTTGAGCGCGTAAATCCCCACCAGACTGCCGGCGATATACACCAAAAGCAGGAAGCCGAAGATAGGGAGCCAGCGCGTCTTGCTCGGCGCCGCAGCAACCCGGCCCACAGCCTCGGTGGCGGCGACGGACACATCACCGATGGCGGAGAGCGTGGCCTGCGACTCTACCCGCTGCGACTCGCGATGGGCGCCATCGCCCCCGCGCGAGGCTTTCGTGGATTCCGTCATGGCTAGCATTCCTCCGGCCTGGGCCGGCCGCCAGGGCAAGGCGGTTTAATGGAAACGCGAAGACTTCGCCTTCAAGCTCGCTGCCAGGTCGTTGATGTCCTGTTCTTCCCTTTCCGTAATTCCCGTCAGTTCTCCGCTCCGGGTGGCAGCGGCGGCGATTTGCACAAGCTCGTCCGCCTTCCCGGCCGCGGCAAGTGCAAACTGCATTTCGTCTTCGCGACCTTCCTCCAAGCCCGCCGCGGCGGTGAGTTCCTGCCACTGGTGCTGATTGTAAATGCAGCCCGGATCTCCCGCCTGGATGTCGCCGGTATAAGCCAGCGCTCGCGCCCGGCAACCACCGCAGTAGCTCCGGTAGGTGCAGACACCGCAGTGGTCGCCGCGATCGTCACGGTCGGAAAGCGTATCGAACAGTTCGTTGTTCCAGATGTCGCGGAAACTTTTCTGGCGAATGTCTCCCACTTTGAGGTCAGAGATGTAAACGCACGGAGTGATGATGCCGTTCGGCTGGATGGCGCAATAGCAGCGGCCGGTCCCACAGCCACCAATGTACCGGGAGAGGACCATGGTCTTCTTGCCGGGCCCGCGGCCCGCGTGGCCGGTGGCGAACAAGCCTTCCTCGGGACCGTAAGTGATGCAGGCTCGGCCAAACTGCGGCGCGGTGGAAACGATCGTGATCTTGCCCTCGGTCAGGTGCTCCTGAAGCCGGCGCAGCAGCAGTTCGCGCTGGCCCGGCGTCAAATCCTCCGGCATGATCTCCTTGCCGCGTCCCACCGGGATGAAATTGAAATGCGAGAACGTCTTGCAGCCTAGGTCCAACGCGAACTGAATGGTGTCGTCGACCTTGTGAGCGGTATGGCGGGTAAAGCAGGTAGCCATTCCCGTCTTCATACCCGACGCGACGCAGTTACGAATTCCCTGCACGGTCCTTTCCCACGCTTTGGGCTGGCCACGAAAGGCGTTGTGGACTTCCGGGTCGATGCTGTCCAGGCTGACCTCAACATACTTTACGTTGGCGGCCTTCAAGCGCGCGCACATTTCCGGCGTCAGCAGCGTGCCGTTAGTTGCGAGCGTTACATGGATGCCCCGCTGGCGACAGCGCTCCAGCACCTGCCAGAGGTCGGGCGCCACCAACGGCTCGCCCCCCGCAAAGGCCACAAAGGGCACAAACTCCTCCCCCATCTGGTCAATGAGGTCGAGCTTCTCCTCCGTGGTGAGCTCGTCGGCATCCGGCCGGTTATGCGCGTTCTGGTAACAATGCTGGCAGGTGAGGTTGCACGCTTGGGTGATGTTCCAGACGGGGAACATCGGCGCCGTATAACGCTGTGGAACCGTCAAGCCGTAAGTCGCGATGCTTCTGGCCGTCAGCGTCAGGGCTGTCACCGTAGGGGAATGGTGAAAGAGACGCTGCTTCATGGTTTCCTTGTCGAGCTTA
>Ga0315282_10009689_pt1 | contig 15271 bp, 15 predicted proteins | sample YL17G07_20_MG_FD_203693 | JGI IMG/M metagenome (GOLD analysis project Ga0315282, IMG submission 203693) | Sediment microbial communities from Yellowstone Lake, YNP, Wyoming, USA - YL17G07_20 | ecosystem: Environmental > Aquatic > Freshwater > Lake > Sediment | place: USA: Wyoming | collected... | reverse complement strand
TTGAATAATTGTTTCGCAAACATGCCCCTGACAGCATCCCATGCCTGCCCGAGTGATTCTTTTTATAGAATTAATATCCTTCGCGCCATTTTTAATAGCTTTTTTTATTTCATCTATTTTTATATCTTCACACTTGCAAATTACAATATTTTCATTATAATCCATTTTTTAAAACCCATGATTCTCTCATTACAACTACTTTAACTATTCCTAATGTGCCGCCCCCGGCAATTAAAACTTCAAAATAAATACTAAATTTTGTCTTTGAAACTAATATGCAATCAGTGCATTATCCTATACCACAAAACCCTAATTATACCTTTTTAATTATTTTTGAATGTATTAAGTATTCCTTCAATATTGATCACTTCCATTATTTTTTTTAACTCACTATCATATTTTTTTGATAAAGGCATTAGAGGTAGCCTTGATGCTGTGACCTGCTTTAAGCCTCTTATTTCGATTAACGATTTAACAACACTGTTATAATTAAAGCTATGGAATAAATTAGAAAAATTGTATAAAGGTAATAATTTATAATGAATTGCGGCTGCTTCAGAATATTTATTATTTTTTATTAATTCCAATATTTTTATGAATACTTCTGGAATTGCATTCGATAATCCGCTTATAATACCTTTTGCTCCAATAAGCATGCATTCAACAGATATCAATTCTTCCCCAATAAAAATATCAATACCAAACTTAGTTTCAATCATTGTATTTTGGAAATTTTCTACTGATCCCGAGCTATCTTTTAATAAAACTATATTTGCGTTCTCCTTTAATTTTTTTATAATTCCAGGTGTAACATGTTGACCTGTTGTGACGGGATTATTATAAATCATTATGGGAATTGTTAATTCTTTTGCAATAGAAAAAAAATGGTGATAAATTTCTTCGTCACTTAATGGCATATAAAAGGGTGGTGATATCATTACGCCGCTTGCACCAACAGATTCAGCATGCAAAGATAAATCTATTACTTCTTTGGTGGTCAATGCAGATGTACCAATAAAAACAGGAATCTTATTATTTACTTTATTAATAACTGTTTCTGCTATTTTCTTTCTTTCTATGTTGTTTAAATTAAAAAAATCGCCCGTGCTTCCAGACGGAATAATAGCATTTACCCCCCTGGATAATAAAAATTCAATATGCTCTTCCATCTTTTCATAATCTATACCATCACCATTGTTTTTATAGATTGTTACAATTGGTGTTATTAACCCACTTAAATTATTTTTCAATTCTTTCTCCTCTTTTAAGTATAGGGGAAAAGTTAATAAAAACTTTTCCCCTATTATTAGTATTTTCTATTTAATGCTTCCGTCTTCATTATAACTATATTGAGAATGAACATAAGAGTTGCAACTTGGTGAAACCCATGGTATTGTACCAGGTAGTCTCCTGAATGCGTAATCTGACATACCCCAATCATTATAAATTTTATCCATAGTGCCATCTATCCACATTGCTTCCATTACTTTGTTAACTGCATCTAATAACCCTTTGTTATCTTTGCGAATTGCAAACGCCAAAGCTCCGCCGGCATCACCTTTAACAGTTAATTGATACATTTTTTCCTTTAATTCTGGCGTTTTAGTTGTTTCATATGCAAATAAGATTTCCCCTACAACTGCTGCCACTGAATTCCCGTTTATTACATCCTGTATCGCAAGAATTGGAGTTTTAAATAGATTTATTTTGGCGCCTGCTGCCTCATAATCTGGTACTTCCGCATTACCTACTACAGATGCAACTGTCAGACCTTTAAGGCTGTCTATGGTATCATATTTAGTTCCCTTCAATTGCTGTATTGCTCTAGCCTCATAACCATGGGGTATTGTAAAATCTACACTCTTAGATCTCTCTAAAGTGCTCCACATACCTACTGCATCACTATCAACTTTTTTAGCGACTATAGATGGTACTAAACTATCCCATACAACCTGTGACGCTTTAATCTTTAGACCCATTCTTTTAGCAATCTCAGTCCAAATATCACCAGCAAAACCTGTTAGCTTTGAATCGCTAACCCACATACTACCTGGTGGATCTTCAGCTACTCCTAATGTCAAAAACCCATCTTCTATTAAATTATAGGCAGCTGTTGATGCTGTTGTCTCTGCTGCAGCTGTAGCTACTGCAGCTGCAGTTGTTGCTGCTGCAGTTTGAGTCTTACATCCTGTGAAAAAAACTGAGAATGAAAGAACCACGATCAGTGCAATTATTAATAATAGTGTTAATTTTTTCATCAATTTCCCTCCTATTTAAGTACATTTAACATTTTTTGCCTAGAAACTTTTTTAGTATTTTCGTAATATTTTTTATTTCACCTCCTTTATAAGAAAATTACTTTTTTTATTATTGCTTCGCCTCCTTTGTTCTTTTTAGCAGTGCTTTTATATTTATATATAATTTTAAATAATAATTTATTATAAAAAATCAAAGGGTAAAAAAATATTTTAATTCAATAGTTTCAGTATTTTAAAAAACTTAAAACTAAAATAATTTCTCAACACATAAATATAGATTTTTATACTTCTTAAAACATTTATCATAAACTTCTTTATTTTCAATATTTGGAATAAAGCTATCCTTAGTCTTTATAATATTTTTACACGCACTTTCTAAGCTGTTATAAAAATTTAAAGCTCGCATGGAAAGAATCGCGCTTCCGAGTAATGCTGTTTCTATGTATTCGGGAATTTCTAATTTAACACCACAAATATCTGCTTTGATTTGGCTCCAAACTTTACTCGCAGCGCCTCCACCTGCAGATAAGATTTTTTCCACATTATTTAGCGCTTTTATTTCCTCCAAAACATTTCGCATTATATATCCAAGTGATTCAAGTATGGATCTAATAAAATGTCTTTTTTCATGATTTATGCCAAAATTAAAGAATACTCCTCTAGCATCAGCATTATATTCAGGAAAAGATGTGCCAGTTAAAAAAGGTAGCAATAAAAGACCTTCACTTCCAGCAGGAACGGTAAGGGCAAGTTCATCTATTATTCTAAAAACACTAGTGCCTGTATGATTTGCAAATTTACTTTCTACAGCACAAAACTTATCTTTAAACCATTTTAAAACCATTCCGCCCGTTGGGCTATATGGCATTAAACAATACATATCCGGAACTGCATGTAAGACAATTGGAATTTTATAATTATAATTAGTGAAATATTCTTTTGTTGATATTATCATTGCAAAAGTACTCCCAGTTGTTTCACTTACCATACCTTCTATAACATTACCCACACCGACCGCTCCACATACCTGATCTAAAGCACCAATTACAACTTTCGTACTTTTACTTAATCCTGTTAAAGCAGCAATATCTTGGGTAATCTTACCAATAATAGTTCCAGGAGAAACAACATTGGGGAAAAGTTCTCTTTTAGCTCCGATAAAGTCAAGCATAGAATCAATATACTCAAATTTTTTTATATCATAATAATAAGAGGAATTATAAACTGAAGCTTCTCCAATAATCTCACTGCTTAGTTTATAAATAATATAGTCTTCAAGTAACAAGAATTTATATGTCTTTTTAAATAAGTTTGGTTTATTTTTTCTTAACCACAAGACTTTTGTTGCTGGCCATGAAGGATCAACGAGCGGGTAACCAGTTCTTTCATACATTTCTTTGAGGTTAAAATTATTAGATATCTCAATAGCCTCTGCTGTGGACCTTGTATCAATCCAAACAATAGCATTACATAATGGTATAATTTTTTTATCAACTGGTACTATCGTCTCTCCTTGAGAACAAGTAGAAATTGATCTTACATTTTTCTTTCGTTTACCCAATTTTTTGGTAATATTGTTTAAAATTAACAATACTTTACTCCAATAAGTATCGATATCATTTTCTACAAAACCATTACACGGCGTATAAAGATTATACTCTATTGATTCGAATGCAATTTCATTTCCATAGACATCGAATGCAGCACCTTTCACATTAGAAGTTCCTAAATCTAAAGAAATAAACAAATCTAAGTTATACAATTTTTTTAATATTCCTTATTGACTATTATATTGATGTCTTTTTTACTTATTAAAAATACTACTCTTTTAATTGAGATTCCTTAAGTCTTTTACCTACCGCACCACTAGGATGAATTTTTAAAAACATCTCTTTTGTATATTTTGTATATTTCATTAAAGCAACACAAATTGCATCAAAAACAGCAATCACCGATAATGTACTTGAAGTTGCAAGCATGTTAAACTGATCCGCTTCCTTTTCAATTTTAATTTTTAATAAAAAATCACTTTCCTCTCCAAGAATAGAATCACCGCACTCAGTTACACCGATGACTGTTATGTTTTTTTCTTTTAAAGGTTTAATTAAACTGACAACTTCACCTGTGTTCCCTCCCTTTGAAATGAGAATCATCAAATCACCCTTTTGAACAGAACCTAGAGCACCGTGCAGAGCATCTGAGGGTGTTAAAAAAAAACTAGGTATTTCAATACAAGATAAAGAATGGGATATCTTTTTAGCGGCTACTGCAGAAGTACCTGCACCTGATGTGATAACCCTTCCCTTACAATTAGCAATAACTTTCAGGACATTAATAAATTCATTTTTGTCAATAACTTTAAAAAGCTTCTTAATACTGTCAGACTCGATCTTCCATACATCCCTGGCAATATTCCAAAACATATCCAAATTTTCCATAATACCTAATCCAAACCTCAAGTTTATAAAAAAAATTATTTCTAATTTAATGTAACTTTAGCCAGGCTTTTTTCATTGAATCAACCATTTCTTCTAATGTTTTAATGGGATCTGCAGATTTTAAAATTGCGCTAGTCGAACCTGTAAGTTCTACACCCATGCTGATTATTTCTTTAATGTCATCCGCATCTTTAACACCGGCGCCGCTTCCAATTATTATTTTTGGATTAATTTCTTTTACATTTTTTATTGCTTCGTAAATAAAATTTTTTAAAACTTTAGCGACAGATGTTCCAGACTCAATTAATGCAGGTGGTTCAGATAAGATTATATTTGGATTTAGTTTTGCTACAGCTGCCGCTTCCTGAGGGGAGTCAGTGCAGACTAAGGTTACAAGGCCAACTTCATCTGCTCTTCTAATAGAATTAAAAATATGATTTAATTCAACTCTATGTTCAGCATGGTTTAAAATAGACCCAATTGCCCCCGCCTCTTTTAATGCTTCCGGTAATATTTTGCCTACTCCCCTGCCTATTTCCATAAAATCCATATGCTGAGCAAAAATAAGTATGCTCTCAGTTTCCTTTGCTATTAGCGGTATATCAACAAACTGTGGATCAAAGATAATCGTAACTTCATATTTCTTGCTTATTTCATCTGCAGCCTTTGCAAAATCCAGCGCTTTTTTCCCAAATAAATATCCTTTTAGCCCCATTTCAAATATTGGCAATTTAAATCCTATTTCATCAAACATCCGCACATAACTCCCGTCTGCAATAAAAATTTTAATTAACTAAAACCAACTTCACTGAATAGGTTACTCACCTACTATTTGCACATGAACAGTACGCTCCCTTTTTCGCACGCAGTCAAAATCAACAAAATATATGCGTCCAAAATCCCCCATTTCTACTTTGCCATTAATTATTGGTATTGACTCAGACCTTCCAACGATACATGATCTTAAATGTGCTTCAGTATTAAGGCTCCAGCTTGGTGATTCTTTAAATTCATTTATAGCAACATAGATATGCTCCGGACCAGGATGCATATACTGACCCTCTTTTCTGCACTTGGGGATTATTTTTTCAAATATATCCAAAAGATCCTGATTAATATATTTTGTACCATCAAAAGTAGTGTCCTGTCCTTCCTCTTGTATCAATACACTGCAGGTTGTGTGTTGTGAATACACAACAACTATACCATTATTTATTTTTGACTCTTGTACAATAGATTTCGTATTTTCTGTTACATCATGAAAATTTGGCATAATCCTATCATTTTTTACCTTAAAAGATTCATGGTACACTGCCATTTTATCCCTCTTCTTTACTCTTTTTATTAATAAAATAATTTACTAAACTAAATTAATGTTTAAGATAGTTTTGTTTGGCGTTAACAGTATATATACTTTATATTTAAGATTTTACAAAGTTCAATTAAATCATTAACAACATCTTCGTAAACAATATAATTATATTGTGACCTAATATTGTCCACAAACTTCTTTGCATCGCCATCTATTTTTATAGTAACATGAGGTCCTGACGGCCAACCGCTTTTCCTGATATATTCTTCTTCAGTATCTATGGCCATTCCTTTTGCAATAAGCATTAAAAATTCACCCTTAACGTAATTTAGTCTTGCAAAAGTGACAGGTCCCTTTTTACCTATCAAATGAACCCAATATGATTCTGAACCACCTTCTCCCAAATATGCACCTTTTTTAATATATGCACCCTTTTCATCAGCCATATTAAATGGAGCTGCTGCAGAAGTATCCATTATTGCAATAGATTTATTGAAATCTACCCCCTCAAAGTCACCCTGGAATATGCTTGTATCTTCATTAGTCAGCAACCTCATTATATACATTGTAAGCGCCCCTAATGGTTCAGAAGTACATCCTGAAATATAACCACTATCCTCCCAAATTAGAGCATGCCCTACACACGGACACGTAAAATTTGGGTCATCTGATAACTCTCTTATGCATTTGATACCGTCGAAATCTAAATTATATTCCTCTTTAAGCCTCTTATGGGCTAGAAAGAATTTAATGTTATCTCTAAATACTTTATCTTCAAACGGAGGTATTGATTTTACGCATTTTTTTAATTTCTCGTATACATGTTTGCACTCTTCATCAGGAATTTTAAAAGCCAATTCTTTTATTGTTGAGCATTCTAAATGTTCTGCAATAACACCAAACTTTTGCAACCATTCCCAATCATTCATCATGCCACCAAACATTCCCATCGGGTTACTACCCCACTGACCGAATTTACTTCTTCTTAGAACATTTCTTACCATAGATGCTTTTATAAATGAAACTACTTCCCCCAATTTTTCTTTATCGTCTGGCATACCATAAACTGCCTTATAATCTATTCCAACTGCATCCATAGCTCCTTTTTGGCAAAAAAGACCCAGCGCCATATCACCTTCCAAACCATCGCCACTCCAAAGAAGTATTGGCTTATTTGCCCGATTCAAACCTTGCATGTACTGACTGGAAAATACAAATGACGAAAAGAACATTACAATACAATCAACATCCTCCTGGTAAAATTTATCAAAAGCTTCATTGGATTTTACTTCACTATCAACAACAGCATCTTTATTATAGTTTTCAATTTGCCATTTTTTAATTAGTCCACTTACAAGCTCTTTATATCTTATTACTTCTATGCCTTTTTCTTCTAATTTTCTTGCTGCAATCTCTGCTAGACCATGCACTGAAAATTCTTCACCATATTCATTTTTAATACCACTATAATTACTGCAGACCATAAATCCTACTTTCGGGCTTCTGATTTTTTTCACTTTTTTCTCCTTATATTTCTATTTTCTATTAAATAAATTACTCTTTAGTGTTACACCCACACGAACTCCTAATAATAACATCTGACCTGATTTTATAGATTTTAAAATCATCTTTTAGTTCTCCAGTTATCCTTAACTCCAGTAATTCTGCCGCCTTAGTTCCTATCTCAGCTTCAATTCTGCTTAGCGCTGTTAAAGGGGGATTAAATGCCTGTATAAACTCACTATCATCAAAAGATACTACTGCAACATCTTCAGGTATTTTTATTCTTTTGTCATTTAAATATCTCACTGCACCTATCGCTATATCCGCATTTGAACAAAAAATCGCATCAGGTTTTTCTTTTTTGGAAAACAATTCTTTAGTAACATTATAAGATACAAATGGGTCCCAAAAAGCTTCTTTAATTAAATCATTATTTATTTTTATTCCATTTTCAATTAATGCTTTCTTGTAACCATAAACCTTATCAACACCGCTGGACTCAGACAATACTCCGCTAATACAAGCTATTCTTTGCATTTTATGGACTTTGATAAGATGGCTTACCAATTTAAAAGCACCAGTAACATCATCTGCTAATACAAAATCTGCATTACCTACATCAATTCTATTATCTATAATGACGATAGGATGATCAATTTCATTAATCATCTTTTTAATACCATTTTCATCCTTTGATGTTGCAAAAAAAATGATTCCATCTACTCTTTTACTTAGTGCTAACCTTAATAACTCCATTTCCAGTTTTGGATCACGATCAGTATTAAATAATATTAAGTTTTTATTTTTATTCCTAAAATATGCCTCTATACTTTCAACAACAGCCGCTGACCAATAATCTTTAATGCTTGGTATTATTACACTGATTATATCTGTTTTATTTTTCCTTAGGCTTCTGGCAATCCATTGAGGATGATAATTTAATTTTTTAACCGCTTCGTTTACTCTGGCTTTTACACCTTCAGAAACAAATTTCTCATTATTAATAACCCTTGAAACTGTTGCCATAGAAACTCCAACTACCTTAGCTACATCTTCTAATTTAATCATTTTCTTAATCATTATTACTGTAATCGTTATTAATAACGATTACAATATTAGTTTATTTTTTTATAATGTCAATTAAAATTTTAAAAATTGTCATTTAATAGTTAAAAGTGTAGTATTTTTATTAGATTTAAAGTTCAAAATTGAAGAGTCTGTAGCTATAATTTAGGACAAATAATAACTTAATATAAAATTTCTAACTTCAGTAACTATTGCATAAGAATATCGCTATCATTACTAATTTAACATCTTAATGTAAAAGGAGAAAAAAATGTACTATGACAGAAACTGGGCACAAATAGAAGTGGCAGCTGTGCCAGATATGAAAATACCTGCACCTGGACCAAAGTCAAGAGAGCTTCATAAAAGAGCAGAAAAATATATGAAAGGCTATTCCACACAAGTTAAGCTTTTCCCAGTAGCCTTCAAAAAAGGCCATGGCGTAACCCTTACTGATGTTGACGGAAACAAATATATTGATTTTTCATCAGGCATATATGTTACAAACCTTGGCCATTGTCACCCTAAAGTCTCTGAATATCTAAATAAATATGTTTTTGAGCTTATGAACTGCCATGATTTTACTACAGAAATAAAGACGCTGTTTCTTGAAAAGCTTGCATCCCTGACTCCGGCAAACTTAAATGGAATTCAGATGTATTGTTCGGGGACTGAAGCAGTTGAAGCAGCAATGCGTGCCGCAAGAACAATTACAAAAAAATACGAATTTTTCTCTGTATATGGAGATTTTCATGGTAAAACCATGGGGGCAGCTGGACTTACATCTCAGGCGGCAAATTATACTTATGGACCTAAACCTGTAGGAATGCATTTTGCTCCAAATGCTCACTGTTACCATTGTTCATATGGTAAGAAATATCCACAATGCACTCTTTTCTGTGTTGACGCACTTGAAAAGCAAATCAAGATGGAGTCCACTGGCAATGTTGCGGCTTTATTGATTGAGCCAATCCAAGGAGGCAATGGCTCGATAGTTTATCCCGATGATTATCTTCCGGCCGTAAGAAAGCTCTGTGATAAGTTAAAAATATTGCTAATTGTCGACGAAGTGTTGACTGGCTGTGCACGTACAGGCAAAATGTGGTGTGTTGACCACTATGGTGTTATCCCTGACATTATGACCATAGGAAAAGGAGTTGCCAATGGATTTCCAGCATCTGCTTTTGCAATAAAAGAAGAAATGACAGAAGCAATGGAAAAAATATCTGCATCAACAAGCTACGGAGGAAACCCTATGGCGGCAGCGGCAGGGCTTGCATCACTTGAAGTAATAGAGGAGGAGGATATACTGGAAAGAGCAAAAAAGCTAGGAGATTATATAATAAAAAGGTTAAAAAAGATGCAGTCAGAGCACAAAATAATAGGTGAAGTAAGAGGTAAAGGTTGTCTTCTTGGAATGGAGCTTGTAAAAGATTTAAATACCAAAGAGCCATTTGTATCTGCTGGTGAAAGGGTATATCAAGTTGCATTCTCCAAGGGACTTGCTTGGATACCTGCAAATCATAACCTAAGAATGTCTCCTCCGCTGATTATGGAGAATGATATTGCAGACAAGGCATTGGATATAATAGACGAGTCTATAACCATAGTAGAAAAGGAATATGGATATATCTAAGAATTTAGTGGCAATTCTAGGCTTGAATTAAAAAAAGCATATATAACTCTGTATCATCCTATTGAGTTTAAAAGACAAACCAGGTTTAATTAATACACTTTTATAAAAAAATAATTTTCACAAATTATTTCACACAAGATTTTCACCCTTGAATAACTCGCTGACAGATTTGCAATCATAAACCTTTTTAATTGTTTTTGCAAGCAGGCTTCCAATTGAAACTACCTTGATCCTGGAACTATCAAAAGGCTTGTTTATTGGAAGAGTATCTGCAACTACGATCTCAGCGACAGGAGAATCCTGCAGGATTTCTATTGCCCTGCCGCTGAAAATAGGATGCGTTACACCGATAAACACTCTTTTTGCATTAAACTTAAGAAGCATTTCAACAGCTTCGCATATCGTTCCGCCTGTATCTATCATGTCATCAAAAATAATGGCGTCTTTGCCCTCAACGTCCCCAACAAGGTGGTCTATTTTTGCCATGTTTGGGCCCGGCCTGATCTTGTCAAGTATCGCTAGTGGAAAATGAAGCTGGTTTGCAAATATGCTTGCCCTTTTTACGCCTCCGACATCAGGGCTTACAACAACGCCATCTTTGATATTCTTTAATTTAAAGTAATTGGCAATAATGGGAATGGCGGTTATATGGTCCACCGGAATATCAAAAAAACCCTGTATCGTTGCTGTATGAAGATCTGCAACAATAAGCCGGTCAATCCCTGCAACGGTCAAAAGATCCGCAACAAGTTTTGCTGTTATGGGCTCCCTGCCTTCAGCTTTCTTATCCTGCCTTGCATATGGGAAATGCGGAATCACACAGTTTATTATTCCGGCGGAAGCGCGCTTTAAAGCATCGATCATGATCAAAAGTTCCATAAGGTTATCATTAACCGGGTCACCGCAGGATTGAAGCAAAAAAACATCCGCTCCTCTTACACTCTCATCAAACCTTATATGTATTTCACCATTCTTAAACTTTGTTCGTGTTACCTTACCAAGCGCCATACCAAGGTGTCCTGCAATTTTTTCTGAAAGTTCCAGGTTAGCGGAACCCGAAAACAGAAGCAACCTTTTATTGCCATAAATATCTGTCATTAATATTCTCCCCCTGATATTTTAATTTCCCTAAACATTATTATTTATTACCCCAATGCAGTCTAAGGAATTCTTAATTTAAATATTTATAAATACTTATTTGTAACTATTCACCCATAGAGCTTAATAAATAATTCAACTTAAAATAAAAAATATTCTTGCATTTGCCTCTGGTGTCTCTCTTGGATATATGCTACTATATCATCATGAACAAAACAACAGTTATCCAGAGTCGGGGGATGGCCCCCAAAGATATAGAATTAATAAAACAGTTAATTGACACAAACCCATCCTGGAGGCGTACCCGCCTCTCAAAAGAGCTATGTATCTTGTGGAACTGGCACCGGCAATGGTATGCTCAAAGATATGTCATGCCGCAATCTTCTTCTAAAATTAGAAAAGCAAGAGCTAATAAAGCTGCCTGCCCGAAAAAGCGGAACCAATAATGCCAAAAGGAATTCTTCTATTGCTCTTGTGTTTCACAGTACTTTGCCTATTACAGACAAACTAAAAACACTTACACCGCTTAAGCTAAGCCTGGCAGAAGATAAAGAAGCGCTTGGCCTTTTTAAGTGTTTTCTTTCTGCCTATCATTATCTTAGCTTTAATGGCACCGTAGGAGAGAATTTAAAATATATGGTATACGACAAAGACGATAGACCCCTTGCCTGTCTTTTATTTGGCTCTTGCGCCTGGAAGTGTGCCCCCAGGGATAGTTTTATCGGCTGGGATTATGCAACAAGAGGCAAAAATCTATCCCTTGTAACCAACAACACACGGTTTCTAATACTTCCCTGGGTTAATGTCAAACATTTGGCCAGCCATGTACTGGCAAAAGTTGCAGCACGCATCAAAGATGACTGGAGCGCCAAATACGGCCATCCCGTCTATATCCTAGAAACATTCGTGCAGTGCGGCAGATTTAAAGGTACAAGCTACAAGGCGGCTAACTGGATATGTGTTGGAAAGACCAAGGGCAGAGGAAGAAATGATGTATATAATACCCTTAAGGTTCCTATAAAAGATATTTACCTTTACCCGCTTGTAAAAAGATTTAAGGAGGTGCTTAGCTCTTGAATCGCAAAGATATATTGGCAGTTTACAATGCCGGGCCCGAAGCGGTAATAGCGCTTATTGAAGGTCTTATCTTAAAACAACAAGAGGAGATTTTAGAACTTAAGAAACGAATAAAGGCCCTGGAAGACAGACTCGGCCAAAACAGCTCAAATTCCAACAAGCCCCCTTCAAGTGACTGGCCTAAAAAGCTAAGAAGTTTAAGGACTAAAAGCGGCAAATCCCCCGGCGGGCAAAAGGGACACAAGGGACATAACTTAAAAATGGTTACGGTCCCTGATGCTACCATAGTCCATGGGGTATCTGCCTGCTGCAAATGCGGCAGTTCTCTTATGGATACAGAACCGGCTGGCTACAGAAAACGTCAGGTATTTGATTTGCCGCCCATAAAAACAGAGGTAACAGAACACAGAGCAGAAGATAAGCTATGCCCGCACTGCGGACATTTAAATGAAGCCCTATTTCCCGAAAGTATTAGCCAGCCCACACAATACGGACCGCGTATAAACCGAAGTTCCAGTAAAAATTTTGTAAAAGCAGCGTATTTGTGCTTAATTTGAAGGATTTGCAGTATCCTTCTGTCTACTTGCTTTTCTTAAGCCATTATATCAAGACCTACAAGATCCAATGCTTTTTTCTGGACAGGGTCAGGTTTTGTAATAATTGTAAATGAAGGAATCTTGGCAATTGCCGGAATTCTTGCATCATTTAATACAATGTGTCCTTTCGGCAATCATGCATGGAATAGATTTTGAATTATGCTAACATCGGTTATCATCAAAAATAAAGGAAAGGATAACCGATGGAAGAAAATACACCAAGTACTAAGTTTACTCTTGAAGAACTAAAAAATAAGTTTGAAAACTATAGAAAAAACAAATCAAACAACCGCCAGCCAATACCAAAAGAACTCTGGCATGCTGCAGCAGAGCTTGCAAAAAAACATTCGATAGCAACGGTATCTAAAGAACTTCGCTTAAGATATGCAAGCTTAAAAGAACATATGTACGGTCCCCCGATTTCTAAAAATAAAGCCAAAGAAAAGCTTCCTTCCTTTGTTGAACTTAAATACAGCCAGCCACTTTTACCTGATATAACTGTTGATATTGAAAATAAAAGAGGGGCTAAGATGAGAATTTGCCTTAAAGAAAGCTTTGATATTGCAACCCTTATTAAATCATTCTGCCAGTAAAAAGACATGATAGCAATTACACCACACATGCATATAATGCTTGCAAGCCAACCTGTAGATTTTAGAAAAGGGATAGATGGACTGGCTGCAGTATGCAGAAATATTTTATGCTCTGATCCATTTTCAGGATACCTTTTTGTTTTTACAAATAAAGGCAGAAAATCTATTAAGATACTTGTATATGACGGACAGGGTTTCTGGTTGTGTCAAAAAAGACTCTCTAAGGGAAGATTTTGCTTCCGGCCGGATAGTGATGATAGTAGCAGCATACTGCAGGCAAACCAGCTAGCTGCTCTTATCTACAACCAGGATCTAAAAAAAAGAATCTCTGTATGGAAAAAAATACCAAACTAAAAAAACACTTGCGTTCGCATAATAATCATGTTAAAGTTACATTCATGGAAATTGGTATTAAATACAGAACAAGGATTGGCTCAACAGAAGATATAGATTTAATAAACAGGCTGATAGCTGAAAATCCCAATGACAGCAGGTATTGCCTATCCATTAAATTCTGCAAAGCTGTTGGCTGGCTTCAACCTAACGGTTTCCCAAAGGATATGGTTGCAAGAGGTTATATGCTTGCACTTGCCCGTGCAGGATATATAAACCTACCACCAAAGAGAACAAATCCGGTAAACCCGCTTGCTTTAAGAAAAAAACCGTCTGCAGTTGATATTGATAAAACAGAGATAAAAACAAATCTTAAAGAACTGCTGCCATTTGATTTTGTACAGGTAAGAAGAACTTCTCTTGAAAAACTCTTTAACAGTTTAATTGAGGCTTATCATTATCTTGGATACACTCAGCCGGTTGGAGAGCACCTAAAATATATTGTATATGCAAAAGATGGTAGACCAGTTGCATGCCTTGCGTTTTCATCTGCACCACGCCATATAGGACCAAGGGATAAATTCATCGGTTGGGATGGCAAGACAAGAAAACAAAACATACATTTAATCTGCTATAACACAAGATTTCTAATTCTACCCTGGGTGCGTGTTAAATACCTTGCATCACATATACTATCAGCAGTTGCAAAGATAATTTGTAATGACTGGCAGAAAATATATAATCATCCAGTCTGCTACATTGAAACATTTGTAGACAGTACAAGGTTTGCCGGCACCTGCTATAAGGCAGCTGGCTGGGTATATCTTGGCGATACCAAGGGACTGGGAAAGAAAAGCCAGGATAAGATACCAGACAGAAGTATTAAAGCAATTTATGGATATCCACTATCAAAGGATTTTAGAAAAATACTTCTTGGGAGCAAATCTTGAATATACCAAAACAAATTGATATAACAGAAAAGCAGCTTGATGAAGTACTTGCAAGAGCTAAAGAACTACTGTTGCCGGATGACTATGAAATAATCAAGGGCATGGCAGATACCATCACTTTCCTGTCTAAAGTAGTGGGTATGAAAAATGCACAGGTACAAAAATTTCTCAGGCTTTTATTTGGTAAAGTTAATGAAAAAACAAGTAAAGTGTTAAAAGAGAAAAAAGATAAGCAGGGGGCTGAAAAGAAAAAGAAAGAAGGCCATGGAAGAAATGGGGTAGGCTCCTACATCGGAGCAGATAAAATAGAAATACCACACAAAAGTCTAAAAGAAAAAGATAGATGCCCTGCCTGCGGCAAGGGTAAATTATACAGCTTAGAACCTACTACAGTTGTAAGAGTAACAGGACA